>Ga0137452_1000072_pt1 | contig 38845 bp, 35 predicted proteins | sample EasRivERMGT513_2_FD_102312 | JGI IMG/M metagenome (GOLD analysis project Ga0137452, IMG submission 102312) | Soil microbial communities from meander-bound floodplain in the East River, Colorado, USA - East River MetaG ERMGT513_2 | ecosystem: Environmental > Terrestrial > Soil > Floodplain ...
ATCGAGACCGTCGTACATCGGGCGGTGGACGGGAACGCCTGCTCCGCGCGTGTGGCACGCGATGCAGTTGCGGGTGTCCTGGCGGGCGAAGCGAACCGAGGTTTCCGTATTCCTGCCGGCCAGGAGATCGACAGTCCAGGCGAGCGCCGGACAGCCCGCATCTTCGACGCGCTTCACCAGCTTTTCCGTCTCGTCCCACTTCAACGGCATGTACAACTGATACCAGGGAGGGGTGCCGAGCGATGTGGCGACATCCTCGACCGACGTGCTCGTGGCCGACGAGAGAATCATGGTGTGCCGCTTCGTGCGGGCTGCGCGGGCGGTGGCCAGCTCGCCCTCGGAATGAAACGCCCTCTGCCCGCCGACGGGGCAGAGGAAGATCGGCGTCTCCCACATCGCGCCGAACACCTCGGTCCTGAGATCGGCCCTGGACACGTCAACGAGGCGCCGGGGCTTGAGGCGGATGTGTTTGAACGCCTCCATGTTGGCCTTGAGCGTGAGGTCGTCGTCGACCCCCGTGGCCATGTAGCCCCAGTGTGCCGCCGGCAGCGCGCGGCGCGCGGCTTCCTCGAACTCCATGATGTCGAGCGCGTCTTTCGCGCTCGTCAGCAGGGCTGCGTCGTGCGACGCAACCAGCTGCTGCGCCCAGGCCCGTGCCGCGGGAGCAACGACCGAACTCGCGGCGAGAAACTGAAGGAACTGGCGGCGATTTGCATTCACGACGGGGAGCCTACTCCTGTTCGCGTCGATGGGCAAGAAGGTGCGCTAGATTAGAGGGGTGAGAGGTCGAACCGGTAACTGCGTGTTCGTTGCGATCGTCGTCATGAGCGCGGCGGGTTGTCGCCCCCCGCTTCATCTCTTGACGCTGCAGGTCGGCCGGGCATTGAACGTCGACCGCACCATCGCGGTGCATACGACACGATTCAAACCTGACAACACCATCTACGCGTCCGTGCTCACGGATCGGACCGGCGCCTCGACAATCCTCGCGCGCTGGTCGTATGCCGGGCGGGTCATAAGCGAGACGCAGAAGCAGGTGTCGTACAAGGGTCAGGCGGCCACCGAGTTCCATTTCGAAAGCGCCGGCGGGTTTCCGCAAGGCGACTACAAGGTCGAGATCTTCATCGACGGCCAGCCTGTCGCTTCGCGGGACTTCCGGGTCGATCCGTAAACGGTCTCGGAACGCGAATGACATTCAATCGATGGTGACCACGTACAGAGCGAGCTGGCTGAACGCGTCAAGTATTCTGCCCGGGCGCACGTTCAAGTTCGGCTTTCGATCGGACTTCTGAGGAGACGCGCGATGAACAAACGGTTGCTCGCGTTACTCGGCGTGGCGGCGGTCGTGATGGCCGCTGTCGTATTCATGAACCTGGAGGCGAAGCCGTCCGCGGGCGACACTGCCCTGAAGACAGCTTGGGGCGAACCGGACCTGCAGGGCCTCTGGGCCCAGAAGTACCAGATACCGTTGCAGCGACCCGCTCGCGATGCCGGCAAAGAGGTTCTGACCGACGCGGAAGTCGCCCAGCGTGAAGCCGATCGGGAGAAGCAGGCCGCGACCGCACCCAAGAGAGGTGAACGCATCGCGCCGCGAGGCACCCTGGAGGATCTGACCGGCGCGTACGACACCACCTTCGAAGCGGATCCCTTTGAAAACCCCCGGCCGATCGGCCACCGGACGTCGCTGATTGCCGATCCGCCGGACGGCAGAATTCCTCGCCTCACGCCGGAAGTGCAGCAGCGGATGCGCGAGATGCGCGAATTCCAGCTTGCCCTCATGCAGTCCGTCGAGGCGTGCAAGAAGTCGCAGGACATCGCGTGCTTCGGCGTGAAGCCGGGGCCGGTGTCACCACGCCGGGCGGAGCCACCTCCCTACTACGTAGCTGCCCAGATCATGGGCGACCGCGTCGTCAATCGCGCCGACGGTCCCGAGGATTTTGGCTTGAGCGAGCGTTGCCTGTCGGGACAGTTGCCAAATATCGGCGGCGTGCACCAGATTGTGCAATCGCCTGGAGCCGTTTCGATCCTCTATGAGGGGTGGCAGCGTGTCATCCCCATCACCACGAGTCCGCATGTGCCGTCACAGATCCGCCAGTGGCGCGGAGACTCGCGCGGGCACTGGGAGGGGAACACGCTGGTCGTTGACGTGACGAATTTCAGCGCCAAGACGGACTACCAGGGATCACGCGAGAACCTGCACCTCATCGAGCGCTTCACGCGCGTCGACGCGAACACGATCGAGTACGTCGTCACGATGGAGGATGCGACGGCGTGGGAGAAGCCCTGGACCGTCGAGGTGGAAATGGCCGCGCAGGACGCGACGGCAAATGCCATCTATGACGAGCCGCGTTGTCACGATGGGAACATTGCCCTGAAGAACATGCTCATCGGCGCGCGCATGGACGACAAGGCGTACGCCGAAGGAAAGGGTCCGGACCCGGCCACCATGTGCTACCTCTTGTGCGGAACTGGAAACCCTGAGTATGCGAAGAGCCGCATGGAAGGCAGAGGGGGCGGCGCTGCGATAGATGGTACACCTGCGAGCAGCAGCGGGCGGGGCCAGGGAAGCCCGGGGAGATAGCCATGGGAAACCGCGTTCAAGGCTCGCTGGTCGTCATGGCCGTGGCTGCGGCGATTGCCGCAGGCGCCATCACGTGGGTGACAGTGACACGGACAGCCGGGCAGGCGACGCGCCCCGCGCGGACCGCCGACGGGAAGCCCAACTTCAGCGGCATTTGGCAAACTCTCGGCGAAGCCAACTGGGACGTGCAGGCCCACGAGGCACGTCCGGGTGCGGTGACGCAACCCGGCGTGTTTCCGTATGCGTATGCGAGAGTTCCTGCAGCACCGGTGCTCGCGCTCGGCGCCGCCGGAGGCGTCCCTGCGTCGTTGGGCATTGTGGAGGGCGATGGCGAGATCCCGTACAAGCCGGAAGCCGCCGCGATCAAAAAAGAGAACGGGCAGCACTGGATTGACCGTGACCCTGAGCTGAAGTGCTACCTGCCGGGCATCCCCCGCGCGATGTACATGCCATATCCCTTCCAGATCGTCCAGAGCACGAACAAGATCCAGATGGACTATGCGTTCGCCAATGCGGCGCGCACCATCCACCTGGATAAAGTCAACGAGCCACCCGCCGACACCGGAATGGGCTTTTCGCTCGGGCGCTGGGAGGGTGACACGCTGGTGGTGGACGTCACGCATTTCCACGGCAACTGGCTCGACCGCGCCGGAAACTTCCATAGCGATGCGTTGCACGTGGTGGAGCGCTTCACGCCGATTACGCCTGACGCCATTCGCTATGAAGCGACGATCGAAGATCCCAACGTCTATACCCGCCCGTGGAAGATCTCGATGCCCCTCTATCGTCACCTGGAGTCGAACGCGCAGCTGCTCGACTACAACTGCGTGGAGTTCGTCGAGGAATTCGTGTACGGGCACGCCCGCAAACAGCAGCTGGTCAAGCACTGGGAGGGCGAAACCATCATCGTCGACATCAAGCGTAAGATTCCACCCGTAGAGTCCAGATAAGAGGCGGTATAGGGCGTCAGCAGCAGGAGGACGAATCGATGGGAAGGAAGCTCGCAGTCGTCGTCGGAGGCATGAGTCTGATTCTGGCTGCGACCGGCGTGTCGCTGCCGGCGCACCACTCGTTTGCCGCCGAGTTCGACGCCACGAAACCCGTCCTCTTCAAGGGCACCGTCACGAAAATGGATTGGCTCAACCCGCACGTCTGGATCCATATGACCGTCACCCAGCCGAACGGCACGACGGTGGCCTGGATGGTGGAAGGCGGCGCGCCCACCGTGTTGTTCAGGAGGGGCTTTACGAAGACTGCCTTGCTGCCAGGAACGCAGGTCGTGGTCGATGGCTACCGCGCCAAGGACGGGACGAACAAAATGAACGCCAGGGAGATCACGCTGCCAGACGGGCGCAAGTTGTTCGCGGGTGCGTCCGACACAGGCGCTCCCTCGAAATAGGCAGGACAAGCTGGCCACTCCCAATTCCCAATTCCCAACTCCCAAGGCGATTCGTCGACACGATTACCTTGGGGGTTGGATGTTTGGAGTTGCGCAGTTTGCGCTGACGGCGTTTAGCGAGAGCGCCCCGCCTTCACCGCGTTGTACTCCTCATTCGCCGTACGTGTCGCTTCGCCGTCGCCATCCGGCGTAATCGTGTCCTTGAACTCCGCGTAGAGCCGAACGATGGTGATGACGTGGCGAATGGCTGCCGGGTCGGTCCAGCTGTCGAACTTACCCAGTCTCGCCTCGATCTCGGCAGCGGCTTTCCCCGCACTCATGCCGGCGTCGTACCGCCGCCTCGCCTCCTGCTTGATGAAAACTAGGTACTCGCGCGTTTCCGCAAGCTCCTTCTTGGTGCCAATCGGACCGTGCCCCGGTACGATGACGTCCACGTCCATCTTGTTGATCCGGTCGATCGACTCTATCCACTTGCTCACGTGGCCGCTTTGCGCCGCCGGCGCGACGTAGAAGAACGCGATGTCGCCGGCCCACAAAATCTTGTACTGCGGCAGGTAGACCAACGCGTCACCCCACGTGTGCGCAGGACCGCCGTTGTACATCACGCGTACCTCGGTGTTCCCATAGCGGTAAGTGATCCTCGAGTTGTCATCGAAGGTGGTAACCGGAGGCGCCAGCTTCAGCTCGTTCGCCCCCACTTTCCACGACTCGGGCCTCCCATTGAGGTTGGAGATGCCGCCCTGGATGACCGCCTGGCGGCAGTACTCGTGCCCCACAATCTCCGCCGGCAGGAAGAAGCAATTGCCGGTGGTGTGGTCGGCGTGGTGATGTGTGTTGATCAGACGGTCGCAGGACTTGCCGCCAGCCACCTTGCTCGCCGCTGCCAAAAAGGCCTTCGTGTGGGGCGGCGCCGCGAAGGCATCGATCGCCAGGTAGTGGTCGGCGCCGACGATGCACGCGCCATTGCTGATCGCGGAGCTCGGGACGCCAGGGCCTCCGGCCTGCGTGTACGCGTAGACGTTCGGCGCGAGCTGCCTCATCTCGGTGTTCCAGCTCGGATAGGGCGGGTTCCCGATCCGTGTTTGCCGTCCGGCACCCGCGAGGTCTGCGCCCTCTGCCGCTCTGAGCGCGGAAACGATCCCGAGGCTCGCACCCGCGACGCGGCCGATCGCTTGCCGGCGACTCACGAGCCCCGCGCCAGAGTTCTGCGGCTTCGTCATACAATCTCCTCGAAAATGATGACCGTCCAAGCGATGCGACGCGACGATATGGCTCCGCTATGCGGCTGTCAAGTGCACCCGGAGAGATATGTCTGGTCTTGAATTCTGTCAGTGGCTGGCCGACACTCCCGGGAGCATCGCCCTCCACGAAGGGCCATACGCGCTCGTCGAGTCGGTCCACGTCCTGACCCTCTGCATCTTCCTCGGGTTGGCGCTGATGTTCGATCTGCGCCTTCTCGGCGTGACGATGCGTCGCGTGCCCGTGTCGGAGGTCGCTCACCGGCTCCTGCCGTGGACGGTCGCAGGATTCGTGATCATGGTCATCAGTGGAGCGCTGCTCTTCTACGCCATTCCCGTGAGGTCGTACCAGAGCATCTGGTTTCGCTTCAAGATTGTGATGTTGATTCTGGCCGGCCTCAACGTCCTGATCTTTCACTCGGGCATCTATCGGCGCGTGGCCGACTGGGATCTCGATGCGGTCGCGCCGCGCGCCGCGAGGCTGGCCGGCGCCCTGTCGCTAGTGCTGTGGGTGTTGATCGTGTTGTCGGGACGGATGATTGCGTACAACTGGTTCGACTGCTACAAGCCGCAGTCCGCGCTCGTTACTCTGCTGGCGGGCTGTGTCCCCGGGGACTTGGCGGGGCGGTGATGTCGTTGCTTCCGCTTTTCGAGTGGTGCGAGAACGTGGGCGTCGGCCAGGCCATCCGCATTTCGGACTGGCTGTTCCCGGTCATCGAAGGTTTCCATCTGCTGGGGCTGTGCGTCATCGGAGGAGCAATCCTGCTGGTCGACATGCGCCTCCTCGGATTGGGATTGCGCCGTCAACCGATCGCGGAGCTTGCTCGCGACACGCGGCCGTTTCTGCTCGGCAGCCTGGCGGTGATGCTGGTCACCGGCCTGCTGCTGTTTTCCTCCGAAGCGGTGAAGTGCTACTACAGCTTCGCGTTCTGGTTCAAGATGACCTCCCTCGCGCTGGCGATCATCTTCACGTTCACCGTGCGTCAGCGAGTGACGCTGATGGATGACGCTCGTATCAGTCCGATCAAGGCCAGGATCGTGGCCCTGGTCTCACTCGCACTGTGGTCCGGCGTCGGGTGGGGCGGTCGGTGGATCGGGTTTTCGTGAAATCAGCGTGACGACGCCGTCGCGGACTTCTGTGGAGCCGTGAACGCAACGAGCTCGCCGCTGTAGCCGCCGCCGGAGATGGCGACGACGAGGAACTGCTTACCTTTCAGCATGTAGGTCATCGGCGATCCCGTCTGCGGAGCCGGCATGTAGACCGCCCCGACCTCGGCACCGGTGGCCTTGTCGTAGGCGCGCAGCATGGCGCCGCGCTGTCCGTTAGGTGTGGTGCCGAAGCCAGGCTCGCCTGCAATGGCGAGTGTCTTCGTCACGAGCACGCCGATTCTTCCGTTCGCCCGTCCTGTCCGCGGGATCGTGAGTCCCTTGAGCGCCGGGTGGTTCTTGATCGCATCGGGCGTTTCGCCGTGCGCCACCTGCCAGGCGATCTCGCCCTTGTTCAGGTCGATGGCCGAGATCGAGCCGTAGGGCGGCTTGAGGAGTGGAAGCCCCTGCACTGTCACCGCTGCTCCACCACCCTCGACGGCGACAGCCGGTACACCGGCCGCTGGCGGGGCGGGAGGCGCTGCATTCGGGTCGGGTGCCCGCCCATTGACGTACGCGAACTCCTCGGGTTTCGGCCCGGGGACCAATCCAATCACCGACGGGTTCCGGAATGAGTAGACATAGAAGAGGTTCGTTTCCGGATCCAACGCGCCGCCCGGCCAATTCGCGCCGCCGGTCGACGAGGGCACCATCAGCAGGCCGAGCGGCCCTTCCCACTTGCTCACGGGAGGAGGCGTGAAAAGCGGACCGATCTTGTAGCGCGACGCGACCTTGATCGCTTCCGCCCGGAGCTCTGGTGTGAAGTCGATGAGATTGTCGATCGCGATTCCCTGAAGATCGTACGCCGGCGGTTTCGTCACGAACGGTTGCGTCGGCGAGTACCACTCGCCAGGTGCGTCGCCTTTGGCGACCGGCCGCTCCTCGATCGGCCAGACCGGCTGCCCGGTGACACGATCGAGTACATACAGCCAGCTTTGCTTGGTCGGCTGCGCAAGAGCTTTGATCTGCCGGCCGTTGACCGTGATGTCCGCCAGGATCGGCGCCGCCGGGATGTCGAAGTCCCAGATGCCGTGGTGCACGAACTGGTAATGCCACTTCCGTTTCCCGGTCTTCAGGTCGAGCGCGACGAGACTCTCACCGAACAGGCCGGCCCCCGGGCGATGACCGCCGTAGTAGTCGCCGGTCGGGAGCTCCACGGGCAGGTAGAGGATCCCCAGCTCTTCATCGACCGTCATCTGCGACCAGACACCCGCGTTGCCGGTGTAGGAAGCCGAATCCTTTTCCCATGTATTGGCGCCGAACTCGCCGGACTCAGGAATCGTGTGGAAGATCCAGAGACGCTTGCCGGTGCGTGCGTCAAAACCGCGGATGTAGCCCTTTTCGTGAATCCGGCTCTTCGGTGTTCCGCCAGGCAGATGGGCAGCGCCGACGACGATGATGTCCTTCGCGATGACGGGCGCGGCATGTAGCCCGATCTCGCCGGTGTCCAGATCGATGACCTGATCGTCATTCAGCTTGAGATCGACGATACCGTTGCTACCGAATCCCGGCACGCGCCGGCCGGTCCCGGCATCCAGCGCCACCATCTGGTAACCTGGCGTCACGTAGACGATCCGGCTTTCACGTCCATCGGTCCAGTAGGCCAGGCCACGTCCGGAGAGCCGGCGCGGCGCCGAGTCCCCGCGCTTCCCTTCATCCTCACGGTGCATCCAGAGCATCTCGCCGGTCGCCGCGTCGAGCGCGACTACGGCGCGGCGCGTTCCGGCTGTCGTGTAGAGGACGCCGTTGACCATGAGGGGCGTCACCTCGAAGTTGAATTCCGGCCTCGGCCCGAGCGCGTCGGTCTTGTAGCGCCACGCGACCTCGAGGTCCTTGAAATTGTCGCGATTGATCTGGTCGAACGGGCGGTAGCGCCGACTCGCGAGGTCACCCCCATAGGTGGCCCAGTCGGCGCTGATCGTGGCAACCTGCCCGATGATGTCGGGGTCGGTCCAGGCAAGGAGGGCGAGAACGGCGGCGAGCGGCGCCGCGAGCCAACGAAGTGCGCGCGCCATTCTGACCACCCTCCTGAGCGTTCCGCTTTACTTCTTGGCCGGTGTCTCGGGCGGCGCTCCCGGCTCTCCCGACCCCAGGAACAGCGTGCGCCCATCGGGGAGCGTGAGATCGCGGCCGTTCACCCGCAGCGCCCCGTCCTTGGACTGATACCCGTCGACACGGATCTTCGTGCCCGGCATCAGGGATGCCTTGGTGAAGCCTCGCCTCAGCAGTGTGTTCGGCGTGCCCGCCTCGACCATCCATTCTTCGGTCGTGCCGTCAGCCTTCATCACGTCCATGTAGATCCAGGCGTGAGGGTTTATCCACGCCATCTTCGTGACGGTCCCCTCGAACTTGACGGGCCGTTTCGCGTCAAATTCCGAGGAAAAGGCGTGATGCGCCGACAGTGGCTTCGCACCGGGTGCCAGAAGCAGACCAAGACTCACGACGGCCGCGCAGAGCGTTGTTCGCATCACGTTACCTCTTCCCTTCCCCGTTTTTCTCCCGGGTGCGAGCACCAGTCAGGAGATGCACTATGTCGAAGTTGTCTTCGTGACACATGTACTCGTACATCTGCTCGCCCGGATCGACCTTCGTCCATGGAATCACCGCGGTCCACGGCTTGGTCCACGTCGCCGGGTCCGTGATCGTGAATTCGTAGTTGATCGAATCCGCGGCGACGCGCGTAAAACGCTCGGTGATCTTGTAGGTCGCGGGATTCGCCCCCTGATACGCCACGCCATCGTCGGTTCGGAAATTGGACGTTTCGAGGACGAGCGTGGTGCCCTCCCAGTGGCCGCGGGTGTCTCCCAACCACTGGAGGAGGGTTTTTCCGAGATGCGGGCGCCCATCCATCGGGATGATGCGGGCGCTGTGAATCATCTCGGGCGCGATCACGACGTATCCCGGGCTCTGGAAAATCTGAAAGTTGTTGTTGTAGATCGTCGGCAGGTACGGCGGCGAATCGGTCCGGATGATGCACCGCACGGGCAGGGACAGCTCCGTCGAGACGTTGGGCATTCCCGCATTGAAGCGGTCCGCTGCCGCGGCTCTCTCCGCCCTGGTCTTCTGTCTCTCCGGGGTCAAGGGCACCGTCGGAGGCATCCGCCCGTCGGCCGGGTCGACAATCAATGACGTCCGGCGATCGGACGTAATCTTCAACCTCCGTGCGTCCATCCAGTGCTCGTTGTACGCGCGGTTGACGTCGACTTCGGGCCCGCCATCGCGGCGATCGCGCGACAAGTCGTACGCGAGCTTCTCCTCGAATTGAGTCGCCGATTCCGCGTCGTCGAGCACGTCGGTCGTCGAGCCGTTGGGGCGTTGCATGGGTGTACTGGTGGCGTCGTTCCACACGCCCTGAAGGTCCGGATCGCCCCACGGCGTCTTGATCGGGGTCCACGCCTTTCCAGTGGCCGCTTTCGCGGCAGGCGCTTTCGCTGGCGCCTTCGGGGCCTGAGCCTGCGCGGTCTCCGGGGGTTTAGACGATCCTGATGCACCCGTCTGTGCACTCGTGAGCGCAGACGGGATGACCGCTATCACGGCGGCCGCGATGAACATGGACGTCAGCCATCGATCACTCATTGACGCCTCCGATTAACAGTGCCAAGCCTACCTCGCAGAACCCGGCGTATGTGCAAATTATGCCTACGATGGTTTCTTGAATTTCCCGTACAACAGTTCTTCCGTCCACGGCACGCACTTGTATTCGAGAGCCTGGACGTTCCTCTCCATGCGCCGATAGAGCGGGAAGCTGATCTTCCACGGCCGCGTAAATACCTTCGGATCCTCGATCGTCGCCTCGTACATCATGTGATACGGGCTGGCGGGCGTGAAGCGCTCGACCACGTGAAGCGCGTCGCTGTGATAATCGCCGGCGCGGTCGAACCAGCTTTCCTCGCGCTGCCCTGTCACGTCGACGACCAGCGTCTCGCCTTCCCATCGCCCGCGTGACCAGCCCATCCATGTATCAGTGGGCGCCTCGCCGTTCCAATCCATCCTGATGGTACGCGTCGCGGTGGCGAATTCATACGCCATCAGGATGTAGGGACTCGTCCCCTGCACGATCTGAAATGGAAACGGCATGTAGGTGGCGCGAGGGAGGCCCGGCATGTAGCACTTGAACTCGGGGTCGCCCAGGTCATGCCACGTCTTATCATTGCTGACGTCAACCTTCATCCGATTCTGAAGGTTCTGCTTCTTCTTCGCCAACGCCTCCGGCTTATACGGAATCTCACCGCCCTCGACGATGCTCTGCCCCGCGGGCCATCCGCCGTACGCACCGAGGACCTCAGGATGCGGCCCTGACTGCGCCTCGTGATCCTGGAGGTCGATATTGGCTGTGACAAACGCCTGCCAGAGGCCGTTCAAGTCGGGGTGGCCATTCAGACGTGGCGCTTTGTAGGGAGGAAAGGGAGCGGACTGCCGCGCTGGGGGAGCCTGTTGTCCGGCGGTCGGCAACACAGTCAACCAGAAGACGGAAATGACGACGGCCGCGCCAAGCAGTATCATCACGCGCCCAAATCGGCTACGCATCTGCACCTTCCTGTCTCGAGGCTGGCGGATTGTAGATCGGCTCGTCGTGAAAGGATAGCCCATGCGCAACGTCGTGGCGGCCCCTCGTCACCCTTACTTGTACGGGATCGGCCCTGGCACGGACGTCCCACGGACGTACACGTTAGAAGGGAACCGGCTGATGTTGTTCCCGCCTTCGACCACGCCTGGGCGCCAGGAGTCCCTGGCGTGGGAGGCGCTGCCCGCAACGTCGCCAAGCCAGTAACGGTGTCGCACGCAGCAAAGGGCCCCGTACACCGGTCTATTGCTGTTGCTGTTGCTCGTGGGGCTCGTTGTCCCGCAAAGGGGCGCTGGCATCGCGCGACATCCACGGCGTGAACGGAACGACGTCAACGAGTTGAGGTGACTGCACCGGACCTATCCGGACGGCGACCGCCAATTCACTCCGTACGGCGCTGACCCCCTTATAGACCCCTCGCGTCGGCGGTACGTCCGCGTAGTCCCGCCCGAGAGCCACGCGAATATGCCCACCCCCTGCGATCAGATTGTTCGTCGGATCGAAGCCGACCCAGCCGAAGTCCGGTATCAACGCCTCCGCCCACGCGTGGGTGGCACCATCGCTCGAGCGATTGGCAATCGTCACATCGCGGAAAAGGTACCCGCTCACGTAACGCGTCGGCACACCCAGGTGCCGCGCCAGCGCGATGAAGATGTGCGAGAAATCCTGGCACACACCTCGTCGCGCGGACAGCGCCTCGTTAATCTCCGAATCGACGCGAGTACTGTGCGGGCTGTATTCGAACTGCTCGTACATCTGTGCCATCAGATAGCGCAGTGTGCTCAGGGGATCATCGCCACGGGTGAGGTCGATCGAACGCGCAAACTCGAACAGCGGGTCGGTCTTCTTCACGAACTGACTCTGTGCGATCAACTCCCAGAACTCGCCCGACGCCGCGTGGGTATCGACGCGATCCCATGCCCCCGCGTCGAGCCGGTCAGGCACCTCTGCTGGCGGTGTACAGTCGACCAGCGCATCCGCCGTCAACGTGAGGTTCGAATGGCGGCCGGGAACATTGAAATGGTGCACGGTGTTGCCGTCGTGATCCTGGTACAACATGACGCGCGATGCGGGGGTCGTGCTCAACGCGAAATGGAGGCAGCGCTGCTGCCCGTCGCTGCGCGGCTGCATACGCGCCTCCATCACGCTCTCGCTGATCGCGGTTTCATAGGTGAATCGCGTGACGTGCCGGACGGTGTACCGCATCGCACCCCCTGCGCGGTCAGGCGGGAATCGCCGATTCGACCGCGTACGTGATGTAGCTCTGGTACAGCGCGGTGTGGATTTGAGCACATTGTCGGACGATGCCCGCCAGATATGCGCGCGGGTCGTCGCTCAGGATTTCGTCGACCTGTCCGTAATCGAGCGACGCATGGAGCCGGCCGGCCAGCCGCTGCGCCCGCCCGCCTCCGCCACGGCCGCTCGCGCGTGCCAGCCCCAGCACCGCCGACTCGAGCCGCGCCGCGGCGAAGCGCACCGAGCGCGGAAAGTCCGCGTTCAACAGCAGAAACTCCGCGACGCGCTCCGGACGGACGTCCGCCGTGTAGTGACGGCAATAGGCCTCGAGGGCCGAACAGGACCTGAGCAGCGCGATCCAGTCGCCGTGTTCGAGCCGGGCGCCCGCAGGGTTCGCGCTATCGATGAAGAACTCGTCAATCAACAGGGCCGTCGCTGCGGCACGCTCGATGAAGCGCCCGGCCTGTAAATACTGCCAACCCTCACCGTGCCCCATCGTCGCATCGGTGATCCCCTGGAAGAGATGAATGCCCTCGATTACGGTGTGACGCACGTAGTGGGGCCGCGACGCGCGCCCGATGTCCGCGTGGATCTGCCGCACGGCCAGGTACAGCCCATTGAGCTGCTCCCACATCTCTGAGCTGATTTCCTCGCGCACCTGCCGCGCGTTCTCGCGTGCCGCGGTGACGCACGCGGCGACCGAGCTCCGGTTGGAAAGGTCGAACAGCGCCACCTCGTTGAGCGACGCGCGCCCGTCGGGGCGCTGGGCCGCCGCCTCAGGAACACCGAGGCTGGCGTACAAACGGTCGGCGGCTCCGTGCGAGCTGGTGGCGGCCACGACCCGCCCCAGGCCGATGTCGAGGCCCACATCGATCAGCCGCGCCGTGTGTTCTGCCCGCTCGAGGTACCTCGCGGTCCAGTAGAGCCCGTCAGCCGTGCGCGATAAGAGCATCGATCAGTCCTGAAGGACCCAGGTGTCCTTGCTTCCGCCGCCCTGCGACGAGTTGACCACGAGTGAGCCCTTCCGCAACGCCACCCGCGTGAGACCGCCCGGCACCACGGTCACGCGGTCGCCGTAGAGTACGTACGGTCGCAGGTCGACGTGCCGTGGCTCGATGCGATCGCCGATGAAGCACGCCGCGCGCGAGAGCGTCAGCGTTGGCTGCGCGATAAAATTTCGCGGATCCGCCAGGATCTTGTGGCGAAACGTTTCGCGCTCCTGCGTAGTGCTGTGCGGACCGATCAGCATCCCGTATCCTCCCGACTCGCCCACGGCCTTCACCACCAGCTCGCCCAGGTGTTCGAGCACGTACTTCCGATCTGAGGGACTGCCGAGCAAATAGGTGTGGACGTTCGGCAGCACCGGCTCTTCCGAAAGATAGAAGCGGATGATCGCCGGGATGTAGGCGTACAGCGCTTTGTCGTCCGCGATGCCGGTGCCAATGGCGTTGGCCAGCGAAACGTTCCCGGCACGATGCGCGTTGAGCAGCCCGGGCACTCCTAGCGTCGAGTCGGGACGAAACGCCAGCGGATCCAGGAAGTCGTCGTCCACGCGGCGATAGATGACATCCACGCGGCGGAGCCCCGACGTGGTCCGCATGTAGACGATGTTGTCGTGGACGAGGAGGTCTCGGCCCTCGACGAGCGGCACACCCATTTCGCGTGCGAGAAACGCATGCTCGAAGTACGCCGAGTTTCCAACGCCGGGAGTCAGCACGACGAACGTCGGCTCCATCCGGTTCGGCGGCCCCAGGGTGCGCAAGGTGGCGAGCAGCGCCTGGCCGTAGTGCGCGATCGGGCTGACGTGATAGCGGGCGAACAGGCCCGGAAACACCCGCTTCATCACTTCGCGATTGGCGAGCATGTACGACACGCCGCTCGGCACGCGCAGGTTATCCTCGAGGACCACGAACCGCCCGTCTTCGAGCCGCACGAGGTCGGTCCCGGCGACTGACACGTAGATGTCGCGGTGGATACGCACGCCGCGCATCTCGCGGCGGTAATGGCGGCAGCTGTGCACCAGCTCGCGAGGCACGATGCCCTCCGAGAGGATTCTGCCCTCGTGGTAGATGTCCTTCAGAAAGTGATTGATCGCTGTAAGCCGCTGGGCCAGGCCTCGTTCGATCATGCTCCATTCGTGCGCGGTGATGATGCGCGGCAGCAGGTCGTACGGGAAGATGCGCTCGGTGCCTGCCTCGTCTCCGTAGACGGTGAACGTGATGCCCTGGGTCAAAAACGCCTTGTCGGCTTCGGTCTGGCGCTGACGGAGTTGCGGCAGCGACGCGGCGACCAGATCTTCGAAGAGCGCGCGACAGTCCGGCCGCGCCTGTCCTGACGCGTCGAACATCTCGTCATACGCTGAATCGAGCGCGTAGCCGGCGAAAATCTCGCCGGGCGGACGCACGCGTGGTGGTGTTCGGCCGGCCACTGCCGCGGGCTGGGACATCGATACCTGCATGCGGACTCAGGAGCGCCGGATAGAAATGTCTGAAGGCCTTGACTGTCGGACAGATATGTAGGAGATCTCCAGATCCATTCCGTCGCGGCGACGATCGTTTCCCGCCCGCACGATGGTCCGCCTGGTCGTCCACTGCAGAAACCCCGCGTCGACGAGCGCGTCCAGCACATTGCGGCAGTCATCGGCGCCGAGATTCCACAAACGAACCCCCTGAGCGATCGTCAACTCGAGGCCAGGCAGCTCGTTGAAATCGCTTCGAATGCGATCTGCGGCCGTCGCAAAACTCATCTCACGCTCCTCCTGTACGCCGGCTGAGTGCAACCGCTGAGCCATCAGATCTTTCATTCGCTAATCCGAGCGTTTTCGGCCCGATTCTGCGTCGCTGCCTCATTGCGGCGCAGTCCGACGCACGCATGAATCAGCCATTCTTGTTCTGTTATTAAGCCCTTCAAACAACAACGTCGTTTCGTCGTGGCACTGATGTCGGATTTGCTCGCCTATCGTCGCGTAGCCCAGGCAGCGTTCTTGCTCGAGCGTGCCCCCGGCAATGACCCACGATTCCGCGATACCCATTGATCAAAGCCTGCTCTGGACGCTCGAAGAGATCAGCAAGCTTGTCTCGCGCAGCGGCAATCCGTCCGAGACCCTCACCAACATCGTCAACCTGATTCAGCGCCGGTTCAGCACCGACGTCTGTTCTGTCTATCTGCTGGAGGCGGATCGCGCGACGCTCGTGCTCGCGGCGACGATCGGATTGCGCGCTGAGAGCGTGGGTCGAGTGCGGATGCGGATCACCGAAGGCCTTGCCGGACTTGTCGCCGAACAGATGCGCCCGGTGGGCGTCTCAGACACCACCACCCACCCGCGGTTCAAGTATTTCCGCGACGCCGGCGAAGACCCTTACCGCACGTTTCTCGGCGTGCCGGTGGTCGACCGCGGCGTTCTGCAAGGCGTGCTCGTCGTGCAGACCGCCGAGTCACGGACCTTCAGCGATGACGACGTCAGGATGCTGGTCATGGCGGGCGCGCAGCTGGCGCCCATCGTCGAAGAAGCCCGGGCCACGGAGCAGTTCATCGTACCCGCTCACCAGCGTCTCGGTGAACTCGCACAGAACCTGTGGTGGAGCTGGGACGACGAGAGCACCAGTCTGTTTCGTGAGCTGAACCCGCTGCTGTGGCGCGAGCTCGATCACAACCCGGTCGCCCTGCTGCAGCTGACCGAAATGCATGCGCTGGACGACCGCGCGTCGCAGCTGGCCCTGCACGGTCGAATCAACTACGCGTATCGGCGTCTGCAGGAGTACTTGACCTCGAAGCGAACATGGGGCGCGCGGCACGCCAGCGTGCTCGGCGCGCGTCTGGTCGCATACTTCTCCGCCGAGTTCGGGCTCCACGAGTCCATTCCAATCTATTCCGGTGGCCTCGGGGTCCTGGCAGGAGATCACCTCAAGAGCGCCTCGGATCTCGGGATTCCGCTCGTCGGGGTGGGCCTGTACTACGACCAGGGATATTTCCGGCAGCGGCTCGATCGCGAGGGGTGGCAGCACGAGGACTATATCGACCTGGACAACGGACAGCTCCCGCTGCAGCCTGCGATCGCCAGGGGGGCACCGCTGATCATCGAAATCAATACGCGGTCGGGACCCATCGCGGCGCGTGTCTGGAAACTGGCGGTGGGCCGCAATACGCTGCTGCTCCTCGATTCGAATATCGACGGCAACCGACCCGAGGATCGCGAGCTCACAGCGCGGCTGTACGGAGGGGATGAGCGCGTCCGCATCCGGCAGGAGCTCCTGCTTGGGATCGGAGGCGTCAAGGCGCTCAATGCACTTGGCATCGTCCCCGGTGTCGTTCACCTCAACGAGGGCCATAGCGCGTTCGCAGCGCTGGAGCTGGTGCGCCGTCGCATGGAAACGGAAGGCGTCGACGCGTACGAAGCCATGCGCCGCGTGTCGGCGCAGATCGTCTTCACCACACATACCCCCGTGCCTGCGGGACACGATTGCTTCGCGTCGCATCTCGTCGAGGAGCATCTTGGACCGGTCCGCGACGCGCTCGGCCTTGATGCCGGCACCTTCATGGCGCTCGGCCGCGTTCACGCGGCCGATCCCTCCGAGCAGTTCTGCATGACGGTACTGGCCCTGAAGCTGTCCCACCGCGCCAACGCGGTCTCGTCGCTTCACGGACAGGTGTCTCGAGCGATGTGGGCGCCGCTGTTTCCCGGCCGCCGCGTGGAACACGTCCCGATCGGCCACATTACGAACGGCGTCCACGTGACATCGTGGCTCGCGCCGCAGATGAAACGCCTGTACGACCGCCATCTCGGGTCGGACTGGCTGGCGCGCAGCAGCGAGCCCGGATTCTCCGAAGCGATCGACGAAGTCGACGATGGCGAGCTGTGGGAGACCCACCAGACCTTGAAAGCGCAGCTCATCACGGTGGCGCGCCGGCGGGCCGTTCAACAGGCCGAACGCCGGGGCGAACCCGCGGAGGTAGTCGCTGCGCTGCGACGCGTGCTGAGCCCCGACACGCTGACAATCGGGTTCGCTCGGCGTTTTGCCACCTACAAACGGGCGAACCTCGTTCTGCAGGACCTCGAAGAAGTGGCGTCGCTCGTCAACCACCCGCAGATGCCCGTGCAGTTCATTTTCGCGGGCAAGGCGCATCCCCACGATGCGCCTGGCAAGGGCGTGCTCCAGCAAATCGCGCGGCTGATGCGCGATCTGCGGTTCGCCGGAAAGATCCTCTTCATCGAGGACTACGACATCAATGTGGGACGCTATCTGGTGCAGGGCGTCGACGTGTGGCTGAACAATCCGAGACGGCCGCTCGAGGCGTGCGGCACCAGTGGACAGAAGGTCGTCCTGAACGGCGGACTCAATCTGTCGGTGCTCGACGGGTGGTGGGCAGAGGCCTACGATGGCCTGAACGGGTTTGCGATCGGGATCGGCGAAGTGCACTCGTCGACGGTGGTGCACGACGCGCGCGACGGAAGCGCGCTGCTGCGCGTGTTGCGCGACCAAGTCGTGCCACTCTATTACCACCGCGACGTGGACGGGTTGCCTCGCGAGTGGATCGGCCGGATGAAGCGCGCGATCCGGACATTGGGCTGGCGCTTCAGTGCCGATCGCATGGTCATGGACTACGTGAGGAACGCGTACATCCCTGCGGCAGGAGGCACGAGCTGCAGCGAGCCCGGCCGGTTCTAGAGAGCGCCTTTCAGTTCGACGGGCCACAGAGTCACAGAGACACAGAGCCAAAAACAATTGAAAATTCTCTGTGACTCTGCGTCTCTGTGGCTACGTGGAGAGATTTCTGCTCGGGAGCTGACGCTGCTGTTTGGCGCCACGGGCGATGCCCGAAAGAAAGTGCGATTACGTCAATCGCCGGGGAATCGGGAGGGTTGTTTGTCGCGCGAGATTCCACGTCTCGCCACAGGCCTGACAACGCCAGGACGTCGCCGGGGTGATGATCTTCGCGAGCGTGCCCACGGCTTTGGATCCGCATGAGGGGCATGCCGCTGGACGCGGCGAAGGCTGGTCGTCTCTCTGAGTCGGGCTGCGCATGGTGATGGTATGGGATCCTCCGGCTGACGCCTCGGTGAGGAACCCGCCGAATGCGGATGACTCAGGAAAAGGTAGACACAGTGTAGGCGAAAAGGCCCGGCGACCGGCGGTAAATTACGCTCTGGACGCGACGAGCTTCAACGCCGGGAGTTCGCGCGCATCCATGCCATCGTGCACGACGACTTTATCGCGTCCGGCCGCTTTCGCCTTATACAACGCGGCATCCGCTCTCGCGATGAGGCGCTCGGGTTCCAACTCTCCAGCGCATGCGACTGTCACGCCGATACTGCACGTCACGCGCTCGCCTTCCATCAACACTGCCAGTTCAGCCGATCTGATTCCTTGCCGTACGTGTTCCGCGACTTGCGAGGCGCCAGCGATCCCCGTCTCAGGCAGGATCACGAGGAACTCGTCGCCGCCATAGCGACACTTCACGTCCGATCCCCTGAGCAGCCCGTCTATCGTGCGGGCGACCGCCTGTAAGATGGCGTCCCCGTGCAAATGCCCGTGACGGTCGTTCATCTCCTTGAAGTCGTCCAGGTCGAACATCAGGAGGGCGGGGTAACGAGCGGAGCGAGCCGCGCGGCGAACTTCGTTGCGAAGCACGTCAAGCGCGTGACGCCGATTGAACCAGCGCGTCAGACTGTCGCGCACGCTGTCGTCGCGTGACTCCGCCAGCAGTTGCACATTGCGGATGGCGATACCGACGAATGCCAGAACCGGCGCCAACGAGAGCTGCAGACGCGATTCCCGCACTTCCGGTCCGTCGCTGAGTACCGCTGCGCCGACCAGTTCCCTGTTCGCGAAGACGGGAAAGCACACGAAACCCTTGACCGCGATCGGAACCACGTTCCCGTTCGTGTACGGCTCGAATAGCCCGGAGGCGCTGGCCGCCACTTCCTCGATCAACGGAGCGTTGTCCAGACTGCTCTCCGCATCGTCGACAAGCATCTTCCACCCGGAACGTTGCCGCATCACGACCGAAAGCCGGCAATTGCGTAGCAAGCCAGGCAGGTTGCGCCACAGGGCCTGCTCGATCTCCTTGAACGTCAGAGCGTTCGTCAGGCTTCGCCCCACCCCGACCAATTCATCCAATTCGGCGGCCCGTGCGCGTTCGATTCGCGCGACCGTTTCTGCCGCGAGCGCCGCCGCCCGGCTCTCCTGCCGCTTTCTGTACTGCTGAAACATGAGGATGACGGTCAAAACGACCAACGCGGGCAGGAGGTCCAGGTGATACTGCTGCTCCACATCTCCCGCGACGTTCAGGAGGAACCGCAACGGCTGCTGGAAAACCACCGCCGCCCCGGCGATCAATCCAATCGCGAGCGTCCCGTCATGTCTCAGATCTAGAAGGCGAAACTTGGGCACGCCCAGCGCTGAGCAATTTGCCTGCCCGTAATTGTGTGCAGAAATGGGCCAGTTACCGCAGTATTAGGGGGGCGTTGTGCGCTCGTGTGCGTTGCCGCACGCCGGCGCACGCAGTTCCGCCGCGTGGCAGTGTCGTGCGCAGTGGCGCGTGACACCGCCTTCCTCGAAGGCCCGGTCTTTGCCAGAAGGGCTCGTGTTCTGCCTCGCAGCGAACCAAAGGCTCGCTCACAGCTACCTGCACCTGAAACTATCAGGGGTTGCGGGGTCTAGAGGTTGGCAGCCGAATCGCAGTTGAGTCGGAGTTTGACGCCATCCGTTCTCCCAGCATCGCTCGCGGCTGGTCTCACAAGCGTTGCCGGCTATGCAGCGGTGCTTGTGACGATCCTGCTGGTCGTAGTGATTGCGGCGATCGTCAGATACCGCGCCCGCAAGCGGGCAGTCGTGAACACCGAAAACGTGCCCATCCCTTCCGAGCCGGCGCCCGCCGAGGGGTCCGAAGGGGACATCGACGCCGTTTCCTGGGAGCAGCGAATCCTCGCATTCGCTCTGGAATTGAGGCGTTCAGCCTCGAGACAGCGCGTTCATCAGGTCATTGCGCAAAAACTGCCCGAGCTGCTGGGAGTCGAACGGGTCTGGGTCGTCGCTCGCTTCGGTGGCCGGCGACAGGTGATCGTGCCACACCACGGCGATGCGCCTGACGTCAACCCCCTGATCTCGGGTGACGGCGACTGGGCGACCTTTCCGTTGAAGGTCTCAGATCGGGTGATCGGCATTCTCGGCGTCGACATTGCCAACAGAAACCTCCCACCCCGCACGCGACGCGCCATGGCGACGATCGGGCCGTTGATCGCCGAGAGTCTGCACACGCTGGACATGATCTCGCAGCTCCGTGAACTGAGCAGCGTCGATCAACTCACCGGTTGTGCCACGCGTCAGAGTGGCTTGCAACGACTGCAGGCAGAATTGACGCGGGCTCACCGAGCGTCGCGAGACGTGGCGATCCTGATGCTCGATCTTGACTATTTCAAGAGCATCAACGATCGGTTCGGCCATCACTGTGGCGATGCCGTCTTGACGGCGATCGGACGGACGCTCCTGCAAACGCTACGGGTCAGCGATATCCGCTGTCGCTGGGGCGGCGAGGAGTTCCTGGTCGTGCTGCCGGAAACCGGTATCGAGCAGGCGAAACGGGTGGCCGTGACACTTGCCCGCCGCATCGCGGAAACCCTCACGCATTGCGACTCCGCGCGTATCAGCGTGACGACAAGCGTCGGGATCACCATCTCGTCGCGGGACGACGAGGATCCGGACGTCCTTCTCGCGCGGGCCGACAAGGCGCTCTATCGCGCCAAGACCGACGGACGGAACTGCGTCCGGATCCTTCTCAGGGATCCGGCGCCCACTCCCGCGTCGTTCCCGCCGCAACCGCCAGCGTCGTTGTTTCTGGAACGGCGTGATGGACAGCGGATGGACCGCCGCCAGCATCCGGGATTCGGGCGGCGAAAGACAGACGTCACCGAGGAGGCTGGCCCCACTTCGCCGACGGACGCCGTAGCAGGTCCTGACACGGAGGCACGCTCGACTCCTGCTTGACCAGCGGGCATTCCGTCGCCGGCGCCCTCTTCGACAGCGCGGCACGGCGTGACGCGGACCTGAAGGGGCTGCGCCGCAGCGTCGCCTAGTATGTCGTGGCTTCTTGCGGGACGTGCCGCGACGGCGACCTGCTTGCAGCCGCCAAGAGCAACGGATCCACAAGGGCCTCGGGGTGGCTGACGACTGCTTGAACGGGTATGGCAACGGGTTTCTCGAGGCTGGGCGCCACTCTCTCGGCAACGATGCGGGCCGTTCCGCTGATTGCGATGACCTGGCGTCGCGTGGCTCGCGCCTCGAGATAGCGCGCCGCAACGCTGCGCCCCCACAACGTGTAAGCAGCCGGATAGTAGACGAACGCCAGTGTGCCTGCGGCCATCCAGACGCTGCCCCCGGTCAGAAGCGCGAGAATGCCTCCCAAAGCGAGGAGACCACCTGCATCGATGGCCGCCGCCCAAGCACGCCGTGCGTCCAGCCTGGAGCGCCTGGTGGGAACGGTGTCGAACGTGAGCGTCAGAGGCGAAGGAGCAACGATGGGCTCGTCGTCGACAGGAGAGAGCCGAATGAAATCCACAATGACCGATTCCGGCGAGAGCCCGATTGCGGTGGCATAGTCGCGAACGTACGCGCGACGAAACACGGTGCCGGCGGGCCACTTGGAAAAGTCGCCGCGCTCGAGGCTCTCCAGAAAGGATTTCTTGATCTTGGTTTTTTCGGCGATGGAATCGAGCGAAATACCGCGGCGTTCGCGCTCAGCGCGGAGACGAGAACCGAAGGTCTGGCTCTCGCGAATCAATGACCCTCCGTCCGGTGATTGATGAGCCACTGGGAACTGACGGCCCCGAGACCGAAGATGGGATCCCCGGTTCGTCGCCGGCGTTTGGTTGCAAACACGATCGCGGCAAAACCAACCGCCAGCCCACCGACGACGAAAAACATCAGCACGGGATCACAAGATACGCTCCGTACCGCGCGGCCGCAAGATCAATTTGCCGAGTTCACGCATGTTGGTCGACCGCCCTTGAAGAGCGGCAAGAATTCCGCCTCCGTCCTTCGTCAACACGGCGCTTTCTCGGCGGTACTTTGTTGGCTTCCCACGCTAATCCAATGCGGCTCGTTTGTGTTGTTCGGCACTCACCCCGAGGCCGTAAAGCTTGCGCCGCTTGTCCGCGAACTCCGCAACCATCCGCGCATTCATACCGACGTAATCAATTCGGGTCAGCACGGGGACGCCCCACCGAAGCTGCTTGAAGAATTAGGGGTACAGACCGATGAGGACTTGGGAACCGTTACATCGGCATCTCTATCCGAGATGGCGGGGTGGCTGGGCCGGAAACTGCGCGACTCGCGCGCCACACTGCAGCAGGATTGGAATCGCGTCGACTCGCGCCTCTGGTGGCAGGGACATCGCGGGTGCGTCCGATCCTCGGAGTGGCATCGCAAAGGCGCGCGAGCATCTTTACACCATCGAATCCTTCGCGTTGGCGACGCACGTAGCGCCCGCCGCGCAGTCGTACGCGTTGCTGCCAGCGGATGTCGTCGCCGTCTTCAAGGCGTCTGCAACAGGGCCGGTTGCAACGCGGGGCCGAAGGCGCTGCGTGGTGCGGGCACGTCCAATGCGGACTTCACGTCAGTAACGGTCACAGGTTTCGCGCGCCGGTGGCTCAGCCGTTCGACGGGCGTTCATGCGTCCGTCGAATACCAGCGGTTCTTGAACTCTTATCAGCGTATAGGTCTTGGGGGACGCCTGTTTGTCGAGTTTGAGCTCGCGTCTAGGATGAACGCCTTAGTGTCGCTGGTTGGGCGAGCGGCGTCCTTCGCTCGGAAGGTGAGTCCGCGGGGGTACTGGCGCGGGGGGGCGTGAGAGGTGGGCGCTGGGGGTACAGGACTGCCCATTTCCGTCGGCAATGCATGCAGCGTCCCGTATTAATTTCCAACTCGTGCAGGCTGGCGGTACGCAGGGCGCATCGAATTCTGCGCCAAAAATTGAAAGCCTTCATGCCAGGAGTGTTGGCCGCTGCAACGCACGTACCGGCGGATGAGCCGGCAAAAACGACGCGGAGAATACGATGCTCTTCGCGAACCGAACGTGTTGCCCGAGGCGGTGGCTACTTGGACCGCTTCAAATCAGCTTTGGCCATCCGTGGCTTAGGCGCGGGCCACGAACGCAGGCACGAACTGCACGTCCAAAAAGAAATGGCCGTTCCGCCTGTGAGCACTTGTTCCTGCTTCACGAACGCCGAGTCGTGGCATCCGGGGCAAGGAGGCACCGTCGGCTGGGACTCGGTTGACGCTGAAGGTTTTCGGATAGGACTCATGCGCGCCCGCGATGTGCGCAGCCTACCACTTTGCCGACGGGTCGGCGTTCGAAAACTGTCGCGGGAAGACGGTTACCGCCACATTCACCATGACGAGCTAGACGCCGGCGTCCGCACCACCTTCGCATCCTCGTATCCTGGAACGTTCCATATGCGCGCGAGATCCGTTTCCGCCGGTTCGAGCGAGGTGTACGGACCCACAACCACTTGGAACCACGGGTGTTCTGAAGCGGAGGTGGCAATCTCCGTGGCTCGCGCCGCAAATCCCGCACCGATCAATTGCTCGACGAGCCGCTCCGCCCGTCCCGGGCCTTCAAATGCCGCGACTTGAATGATGTACGGACCAGAGCGCCCAGGTGGAGTGACGTCCTCGATAACGGGTGCGGCCGCCTGTTCCACCCGCGCGAATACGGGAGCGTGATACGGCGGCGGCGCCGGAATCAAGCCGGTGACATCGATGGATGCGTCGACGTTGAACACAAGCCACCCACACAGGGCGGCACACATCGCCGCGCCCAGCCACATAGCGGCCAGTCTCCGGTGGGGTTGCCAGGCCGTGGAGTGTGTTGGCTCGTCTTCGCTGAGAAACTCGGCCAGGAAATCGTCGCGCTCTTCGGCGCCGGTCTCGCTGGTGGACGTTGGCGCCGGCACCGGTATCGGGGAGGTTGACGATGTCCGCAGCACATCGTCGCTTGTCGACGGATCAACCGGGGCCACCTCGTCATCGGACACCAACCCAAGATCATCGACGGCTAGACGCACGAGGTCGGCGTCGATTTGATCTGCGCCTTTCACCCAGCCGTGATGCAGGGCGCGGTCGCAGATCCGGTTGATGACGCGCGGCACGCCACCGGACACCTCGGCAATGAGCTGAATGCACGATTCGTTGAATTCCACGCACCGTTCGCGCGACGAGGCGACGTCAAGACGATGGTTTATGTAGTGGCGGATCTCATGGAGGCCAAGAGGTGTCAGCTCGCATCGAACAGACACCCGCTGATCGACCTGCCGCATCTGCGGGAGCTTCAGGTTCGATCGCAGCTCGGGCTGGCCGACCAGAACAACCTGCAGCAGCTTCTCGCGACGCTCGAGGTCGGAAAGAATCCGGATCTCCTCGAGCAGCGGCAGCGACAGGTGCTGCGCTTCGTCAATCACGAGAACGGCGAACGCCTGGATCGGGACCAAGGCATCGAGAAACTCGTACAGCGGGTAGGTCAACTCGGCCCGGGATGCACCAGCCAGCCGCCCCCCTCTCAGATCCGCCGTCGACATGACGCCAAAGTCCACGAGCAGCGTCTTGAGAAAGTCCTCTCGCGACGCGAACGGATCCGGGATGAACGTGCTGAAAGTCCGCCGATCGAGCTTGTCGAGCACCGCGCGACACAGCGTCGTCTTCCCTGTTCCGATGTCTCCCGTCAGCACGATCAGACCCTCGCGGCGCCTGATGCCGGCGTGCAAACGTTCGAACGCGGATGCGTGCGCGGGACTCCGGTAGAGAAACTTCGGATCTGATGACAGGCTGAACGGCTTCTCGTTCAGGCCGTAGTCCGGCTCATATGTGAGCGACAAGGAGTCGCCGTCGATGCCTCGACGTCTGTCGGCGACTGGAATCAGGGACGCTTGGTGAGTCACGATTTCTTACTGACCTCGGCACTCATACCTATCGGTCGATCCGACCCACAACTTCCCTCCTCGATCCTCCGCCGGACTCTCCCTGCTCTCGGGCCAGCCCTGCGAGTCAGCCTGAACGCGCCGCCTCGTGAGCGGGCTGACAGCCAACCGCCACGCCAGCATTCCTAGATCGTCGTGCACAGTCAGTCTGTGGCAGTCTGGGTGTTTTTAACGACGCCGGCGCGTACCGAAATAGACCAATCGCCATTAACTCGTTATCTGTGAAGGGCTTCCGTTATGAATCCAGGCAGTGGCTGTTACGTGCTGGCACACGTGCCGCAGACACGCCTCTCAACGAGAACAGCTAAAACGCTATCGCTCAATGTGATCCAGCTTCCTGCGAATAGTCGAGGTGGTTGGTCCGTGGGTTGCTCTGCCTGACAGATAGAAACACCTCGACCAGATTAGGTGGTCGATCCTGAGGCAGGACTGGTATCAGAACTAGGCGCGGCCCCTCCCACAATCGTGCGCCTCGGGTTTGCTCGACGCGTGCCGTGACGCCTCGCGCTTGAAGCGCTGACTGAAGGTCTTCGCGCAGGACCCGCACGAATAGCGGAACAGCGCCAGAAAGTCCAGAAGGAGCACTGTCTCGGTCGATCCGCAGTGTGGACACCGAGCGCGTGGACCGCTCGCTCGATGTGCGGGTGCGACGCGCACCGTTGTACGGATCGACAGGAGTGACTGCGGACCACGAACAAGAGCGACCTTCATCGATGGATTGATTCCTGCTTCGTAGATCGTTCGCGGGATCCTCATGAATCATGAACATCTCCGGACTGTCATGCCAACGTTACTCGTGGTCGATGACCAACGAACGCTCCGCGACGCGTTGGCGGCATTCCTCGAATCGGAAGGGTACGCCGTCGCCGACGCGACCAACGGCCGTGATGCCCTCGTTTACCTCGGTTCTGGTCAGCCCGTTCACATCATCATTGTCGACTTGGACATGCCCGTGATGGATGGCTGGGAGTTCTTACGGCGACAGAGATCTGATCGTATCTGGCGGACGATACCGACGTTTGTGATTACCGGCCTCACCGACGCGGAACAGAAGCGCGAAGGACTCGGCGACGTCCGAGTATTCCAGAAGCCGCTGAACTATGAGGAGCTCCTGGGGGCGCTGCGCGCCGAGCTAGACGGGACGCAATCCGACACTCATTGATTCACGCGGGCCCGCCGCCCGCGCGAATGAGGACGTCATCCGGCAGGCATCAGTAGGAGAAGCCGATGCCGATGGAGCCGATGATCTTCTGCTGTTCGCCTCCGTTGAACGCCTCCGGCGTGTCGCCCAGCGACTGAAACTCGACCCCGCCATGCACGTTCCACGCGCCGTAGCTGGTGGTGCCGCCCAGTGGAAAAGTCGCAATTGCCCCGAGGCTGAGGTAGCCGAAGGTGTGATCCACACCGGCCAGTTCGTAGTAATTGGCCAGACTGAGCCCCACCTTGATTGGGAACGTAAGGGCTAGCCGCCCGTCGGTCAACCCGGGCGAGACACCTATTTCGAGATAGGTGCCGCCCTTCAACCCCCCATCCGCCTGGCCAAACGCCGGGCTGGTGTCCAATTCGAACGCGACGAGACCGTACGGATTGAGTACCACGCCCGCGGGCGCGTAGCGGTCGTCCGTGCCCACCCTGAATGAGAGTTCCTTTACTGTGCTGAATGAATTATTCGGACTGGTGTACGCGGTGTATGTGGTCCCCAGAGTGAACCCGCCCCCGAGCCCGAGGTTCAGCGTCGAGTAGAAGTCACTTTCATACCAGAGCTTGCCGCTGGGCCCTTGCAAACCGGTGCTGCCGGTGTTCAGGCTGTTCCAGGTGCCGATGTGGAGCGCCGCGTTCTTCACTACCCCATCGCCGGAATAGAGGTCGATGCCGGCATCAGCGAGCGGCCACATGATGACCCGCGTGTCGTCCTGACGAAGACCACGAAACATGTACGCGTTCGAGAAATCGAAGCTTCCCGTCAAATCAATTTTTCCACCATTGGCACCGGCGGTGGCCTGCGCGGCTGCCTCCGATGCAAAGCACGCGACGAGAAGAACCACAGCAATTGATGAGAATCGGTAGGCTCGCGCTGACATCGACAACATCGACTTCCTCCAAGGATGTCTTGAAAATATCTCCACAGTACGTCCGGTGGCACTACACAGGAGCAGCGTCCTCACAATCCCAGAGCACCGACCGGCCAGTGAGTCACTCGGATCACGACCCAGGAGACGTTAACCGGGGGCACACCCACCGTGCAAGTTGGTGCCCCTGTCTTCTGCGGTCCGTGTCTTGCGTATTCGGCGCAGCGCGACTCGGACCCCGTTGTTCTCAATGGGTGTCGAGGAGATTGTTATGTTGTCGAAGCAGACCAATGCGATGCGTGCGCCGCGCCTCGCCGTCGTCGTTGCAGCATTGGCGGCGGCCAGCTGCGGCCAGACCGAACCGACACCCACCGCTCCCACCACCGTACCCACCAGAGGCGTTGTGCCCCGGTCAGCAACCAATCCAGCGCCTTCACCGACGCCCACGCCCGCGCCTTCACCGACGCCAGCACCGGCGCCAGGCACGGCGGTCGGAAGAATTCAGATCACGATTACCCCGAGTCCCGTTCCATTCAGCGGACAACCCATCACAGACATCGCGAGCTGCAGGGACCGGCCGAACACCTGGTTCTACGATCAGGTCCTGAAAGAAGTTGGTGGGGTGGCCGTCACCGTCACCCAGCGCACCGACTCATTCGATGGCGCCAGTTCCGCACCCACAAATCCGGGTCTGCGCATCGCTGCGAATGGGTCCACGACGATTCGCACCCGTTGGTGCAGCGTGTCGGCGTCCGCCCATACGGCGCAGTCAAATTTCAGCGGCACGGACGCAAACGGAAAGGCGTGGAGCATCACGGGACCCGTTGTTCGCCTCCAGGCGAGATAGGGGTCGGTGGGACGATCGGGATCCGTTGCGTGCGGCGATATGTTGACGAGGTGATAGCCGAGCGCGTCATAGCCCCAGAGCCCCATGTGTTCGGTTTTTGTGGGTCCGGACGTTATACCAGGCAGGAGCCTCCGCACAGCGGCAGGCACGGCATTTCCGTTGGCGAAAGACCTGGTCATGCGACAGATCTGTACGAGTTCCTGCTGGAACGATGTGACGATGTCGGCAGCCTCAGACGCTCCGGTCCTGATTTCATCAGACGACAGCGTTGATGCCAGGGCGCTGGGCGCGTGGATTCATGCCCTGAGTCCGCGCAGGACAGGCCGACTGATTGTGCTGGACGCGCAGCGTCTCGAGCCCGACCTCCGGTTTGAAGGCTTCGAGCCGCCGGCCAGCCTCCGCGCGGCTGACCGGTTGGCGGGGGGCACGCTCCTGCTGACGAATCTCGAGGCCATGCCGCTCGGAACCCAGACTAAACTGTGTCGATTTCTGGATCGTCGAGCGATCCGCGTTCGCCCGACGTTGCGCGTGGTAGCCACCACGGACCGCTTCGTACACGAACGCGTACGGTCAGGACAGATCCGTGAAGAGCTCTTCTATCGCCTCAACGTCATTCACATTGTCTTGCGCGAGAGCATGACGATCGCTCAACGCCAGGAGAGTCATGGAGATATGACGCTCGGCAACTTCGTCACTCAGTCGGGGGGGCGCATTACGCTCGAATGAAGGTTCCGCCGGGTCCAAGAAGGCGCGGAGGGACTTTGTGCTCCACGGACGACAAACAACAACGCCGGCCCCCAAGCGCTGGTTACGTATTTCTTCCTGGGATGCCTCACATCGCTGTAGCCGGAGACCGTCAGGCCTCCGGCTACCAACTCCGCTGCGGCTTATGGCTGTATGCGGGACAGCTGGTCGAGGTGCTTCCCCCTCGGACTATCACCGGGGACGAACCGCTGCACGCGCTCGCCGGCGAAGACCTCGCCGGTGTAGATGTTGCCCTTCGAATCGGTAGCGATCATGTGAAGCCCGAAGAACTGGCCGCCGCTTTCGCCCATGCTGCCCAACTGACCGACGACCTTGCCGTCGGCGCGGTTGAGGAACCAGACGTGATTGTTCGTCAGATCCGATATGAACAGGAACCGCTGCTCCTTGTCGGGCGAGAACGCGACGCCGCCGGTCGATCCACCGACGCCCGTGTATGGGGCGAGGATGAACTCCTTCTTGAAGTTCCCCTGCTTATCGGTGACGTGGATGCGGTTCGCATTCCGATCCGCGGCGTAGACCAGGCCGTCATTCGAGAAGTTGAACGTCAGGTGACCAGCAAACTCCTTCGGCATCGGCCCATTGGGTGCGTAGGCGTGGTCGGCGTCATTCGTGCTGATTTCCGACAGCTTGTGGCCATACGCGCCCCATCCGCGCTTGAACTTGAGCGTATCCAGCGCGAACACCATCACGCGTCCACTGAGATAGTTGTCGGCCACGTAGATCTCGTTCGCTGGCTCGTCGACTCGAATCTCTTCGATGCCTCCGACGATCATCGGCGTCGTCGGTGGATACTTCGCGCGGAAGGCCGCGATAGCGGCCGCCCGGGCGGCAGGATCCGCATTACCGCCGCGACCGCCGCCGCGACCGCCGGCTCCGGGAGGCGGCGGAAGGAATCCCGCAACAGGGCCCTGACCGCCTTGGCCAGGCACGTGATTCGGCATGGTGGCCGGCCCAAACGTGCCGCCGCCCTCTGTCTCAGGCGTGTGCTCGATCTCGCCGACAAGCTTGCCGGTCTTCGTATCGTATTTGCGGACCGTGTTCTGCCCGAGATACGCAAAGCCCTTGCTGTCGACGTCCATTCCATGCCCTTGCGGCGCGGAGAACGACCCAATCAGATTGCCCTCCTTGTCAAAGTGGAGCATGGACGGAGGCAGCGTGCAGCAATCCGCAATCGGAGGGTTGAGCTCCGCCTCGAGCTCGATATTGGTCAGGTCGTTCGGACGGTCGTACGCCCAGATGGTGTCATCCGGGGCGACAGCCAACCCTGTGATACCGCCCATCTTCCACTTGTTGGGCAGCGGCTTTGGCCAGCCGGGATCGTACAGGTAGCGCGGGGCCGTTTGAGCCTGGGCTCCCAGGACACCGTACACGACAAACACGCCCAGCCCGATCGATAGGGCCAATGCTCCGGCGCGCACTCTCCAGTCAATACTCATGGGAACTCTCCCTCAATTTCGATAACCCTGCGGCGGGTTCCTGCTATTCGCCGATCGAACGACGAACTGGAACTCTCTTGTCGCGAGGGCCGAATGTTACCCCAGCGGTGGGTGCAGTGTATCCGCGTGCGAGCCTCGGTTCAATCGGCTGGAAACCCTACCCGGTGTCTCCTGGTGTTCCCTTATGCACAGCGGCCTCGTCAGGCGTACCGGTAAGGTGATTGTGTGGATATTTTCCTGAAATCCGCGGCGGCGGAACGGCCGGGATATGACATCGGCAATCAGCTCTCCACCGCGAGATCTGTGTGACATCACCCTACGCGAATTCTGGACGCATTCTCGTGGTCGACGACGAGCCGGCGAACCGCGCGGTGGTCAGCCGGATGATGAAAGACCTCGGCTACGAGGTCACGATGGCGACCAACGGCGAAGCAGCGCTCGAAGCCGTCCGCCGCGGGCGGCCGGACGTGATCCTGCTGGACGTGAACATGCCGCTCCTCGATGGCTTCGAGGTGTGCCGTCGGCTGAAGAGCGACGCCGCAACGCGCTTGATTCCGGTCGTGATGCTTACGGGCCAGTCGACGGTGGAAGACCGCGTGCGGGGCATCGACGCCGGTGCTGATGACTTTCTCACCAAGCCATTCATCCTCTCCGAGTTGGAGGCGCGTGTGCGTTCGCTGACACGCCTGAAGCGGTACACCGACGAACTCGACTCGGCGGAATCGGTGATTCTCAGCCTCGCCCTGACGATCGAGGCACGCGACCCGTACACACAGGGCCATTGTCACCGTCTCGCGGGGTACGCGACCGCACTCGGCGCGGGCCTGGGGCTTCGCGACGATCAACAGGTCGCCTTGCGCCGGGGAGGCTTCCTCCACGACGTGGGCAAGATAGGGATTCGGATGCGGTATTGCTGAAACGCGGACCGCTTGATCCTGCCGAGTATGCTCTGATGCAACAGCATCCGGTAATCGGCGACAACCTCTGCCGCGAATTGAAACTCCTCGCCGATGTCCGTCCGATCGTGCGTCATCATCATGAGCGGCCTGACGGAACGGGCTATCCAGACAAACTGTCCGGGGATCAGATCCCGCTGCTCGCCCATATCATGAGCATCGTGGATGTTTATGACGCGATGACGACGGAACGTCTGTACAAGGCTGCGAAGACGCCGGACCAGGCGATTCGTGAGTTGCGCGACGATGCCGCGAGAGGGCGTCACAGTGCTACTCTCGTGGAGGAGTTCGTGAAGATTGCGCAGCGGCCCGGTTCGGAGCCGTTCGTCGGACCATCCATCGGCAGTCCTCAAGCACGCGATCTGGAGCGTGGCTACCAGGCTGGACCGCTCGGGAATGCCACACACTCCTCGCGCACAACTTCGCCGACGTCGTCCGCGCGCTGAAGCGGAGCTTCAAAGGAATGGCAAGGGCCGATGACCAAGAACGGTCGGGCCGAGAACTTCTCGGCGCTGTCAGGGTTGTACGATCGCTATTTTACGGTCGTGCCGGCGAACACGCCGGCTCTCCTGGATGCTGCGCACGCTCTCCGGTATCAGGTCTATTGCGTCGAACATGCGTTTGAAGACCCCTCGCAGCAGATCGGAGAGCGCGAGAGAGACCGCTACGACGACGGCGCCGTTCATGCGGTGCTGATCCACAATCCGACCGAACAGGTCGTCGGCTGCGTCCGTCTGATCCTGCCTCGGGCCATCGGCGGTATCTCGTCGTTGCCGCTTCGCAAATTGTTGGACGAGGAAGACCGGGTGCCGCTGGACCAATGTGATCCGGCGCGAACGGCGGAGATCTCCCGCTACGCTGTCTCGAAGGTATTGCGCCGCCGCCAGAATGAAGAGTTCTTTCCGGACGTCGACGTGGACGATCTGCCCGTCAACGAAGTTCGACGGCTTGTTCCCCATATGAGCCTTGGGCTGATACGGGGCGTCGGCAAACTGGCCGCCGAGCACGGCATCACGACTGTGTGTGCAGCCATGGCGCCCGCCTTGTTGCGCCTACTGGAGCGGTTCGGCCTCACCTTTCAAGCGCTTGGCCCGCCGATTGACCATCACGGCGTCAGACAGCCTTGCATGGCGGAGTGTGAGGCGTTGCTGGCAGGCATGGCGGAGCGACATGCGGAGTATCACGAGTTGGTCAACGCCGCATACCACGGTCGGAAGTCCGCGTAGCGGACCTATCGCCGGCCTCACCGTTCAGGCGTTGACGGCTTCCGCCATTGGCGCGGACCCGACCACATTCGCCAGCTGCGCAGCCATAATGGTCGCCATCGCGCGCACCGATTCACTCTGCTCGCCGCCATGCCGCAGCTCGAGCGCGAGCACACCCACACATCCCCTCGGCGCCATTAACGGAACGACGACGGCGCCGGTCGCCTGACCGGCGCTCATGACGATGCACGTTTCAGCGGATCGAAACGCCGCTGCAATGGCGTTGTCACTGTCGCGTCGGACGCGAGGAAACTGCGCAAGCATCGCGTCCGAATACCCATGCGCGACTGCGGGCTCCAGCGCCCTCGCCCGAGGCTCCCAGGACCACACGATGAGACCGACGGCATCGAGAATCTTTGCTGCGTCTTCGAGCAGCGGCGCGACGTCGCGCGCGTCCAGGACCCGCCCCAGGTTGGTACACAGATGCGCAGCGGCTGAAAGGTCGGTGTCGGGGCGGACAGGTTCAGGTTCGACAGAAGCTGAGACGCCAGGCTCGCGGACGACAGGTTGACGCTGAACGGACACATGTCGATCGCCGACCGTCAGGCTCACGATCGCGGGGCCGCGTCTCAGCACCCGCTGAAGAGCGCCGCTAAGAGCAGCGAGGGCTGAAGCCACAAGATATCGAAGTCTCATCGGGGGGCGCCGGCTCACAAATGCACCACCGGGACTCGGCGCGGCGGCGAAGACGTCCGGGATCACTTCAACCGAATCGGGATGGAGCTCCAGGAACTCACGGACGACGTCGTCAGGTTCCAGGCCAATGGCTCGCGCATAGCCGCGGACAAAGGCACGTCGAAAGATACCCTCCGGCCAGTGCGAGACGTCATCCCGCTCCAGCCCCTCCAGGAGGGACAGTTTGATTTTCGTCTGTTCAGCGATAGTGGCGAGTTCAACCTGCTGTCGTTCACGCTGCGCGCGAAGTCGAGCACCGAAGCTTTCATCCATGACACACCTCGCCGGCGTCGAACACACGGCCAGCGGTAATCACGTTTTCTGGTAAGAAGGTCGGAAGCGGGCTCTTATGGTCCGTGAGGAAGATCCACCGCGCTGCCTCTGGCGAGGCAGCCCCGCGCGGTTAGGACCATGAAGCGATCCGAGGGTAGCAATATGTGCGCCGCGGTTCAAGTCCTGATTGCGTTCGTGCGCATGGACTCCGCTTCCGCGCCCTCGCGTCCAAAGCTCCTACGTCGCGCTCACGGCGAGAACCGGGTTCTTCAACGCACTCGGCGGAGCATTTGTGCAGGTGCCAACATCATCCGCAAAGGCATCGTCGTCGCGATCCCGACGCTGCAGGCGTCCACCGCTGTGGGTGAAGGTCGTGTCGCAGACGCGACACGTGTGGCGGGTGTAGCAAAGGAATTCGAATGACACCTGCGTATCCACTGATCCACAGGCACTGCAAGCCACCCGCATTTCGTTGGATTGCGCTTCCCAATAAATCATGGTACTCACGGCTGAGCAACAGGAACGCCAGCCAAATATCGACCTGGAATCGCACGGATCTTCGCGGTCCTTCATGTGCCTTCCGACAAAGTTACATACCCCCTTCGGCGGAACGTAGTGTGGGCCTACACGGACGCGCCCGTCACGGAACTGGTTGAAAATATTCGGGAAGCCCCTCTTTTGTGTCGCGAAGGATTTCTACAATCGCGCGCCGGTCGTCTGGTGTGAGCCGCAGGTAGCGCGGGCCGGCCTCCTGCCCAGACAGGATCTCCCACATTCGCCGGTAGATCGCGTTACGCGCCATGCCGGGCAACGCATCGAACGCGTCAGCGTAGATCATGTAGCTGCACGGATAACGGAGTAACCGTCGCGTGAGATCGAGCTGCCTCAGTGACCTTCCTCGACTGTCGCGCGGTCCTCGTTCAGAAAACCACTCGGTGAAACCCGAGCTGCCCTGGATTGGGCCTGGCAACGCTGCTTCGTCAACAAACAGCATGTAGTCGACCACTTCACGAGCGGCGTCATGGAGCAGCGCGGCGACATCGCTCTGGCTCGCGGCGCGGGCCTCCCACGAGATGCGCGTGAGCAGCGTGCTCATCTGCATCTGGTGATCGAAAACCATCAACGCAGCGATATCGCTATGGGTCGACAGATATCCGGTGGTGTCGAACCTGTCCTTGAGCGTCATCAGGCCGGGGGACCGCGAGGTCACAACCGATTCGGGCTGGTTTTCATCCGACACCACGGTGTTCCCCAGGTGGGCGCCGCCCGCCGCGTGGCCGGTCACGTACCAGCCTCCCCATCGCTCGCTGAGCGGGCTGCGATGATCCGTGACGTAATTGCCACGCTGAGGCATCGCCCGCCCGTCGGCGCGGGTCGGCAGGCTCCGCAACAACATGCCGGGCACACCAAGGGTTTCGCCAGACTGATGACAGGTGGTACACCTTCCGGACCGGACGAACTGCGGCACGGGTTCAGGTTGCTGGTTGAGCGCATAGAAGATCGCGCCGAGTTGGGGATCTGTCGCCGCCGCTTCGATGAATCCGCCGCGTGGCCAGGCCATGACCACTGCGTCGCTGAAGAAAACGCTGCGCGGATTGGCAGGATTGATGAGCGGCGCTTGAACGCTCGTCTTGGAGAAGACGGCAATTTGTGATTCGACCGGAATGCTCAGGGCGGCGAGCACGGAGCGGAGATAGCCGGAGCCAGGCTCGAACGCGAGCGTCACTTGCCCCGACTGAAGCTTCCGATTGAGCTGGGCGATGGGATCGTCTGGCGGACGGGTCGCATAGTCAATTGCGGGCTGGCTGCGTTCATCGAAATAGGTGTCTGGCAGTTGCCCGCCAGCCCCAACCTTCGCAGCCAGCGCGGCCAGCGCGGCCAGACATGTTGCGACTCCGATTACAACTGCGGCAGCTATCCGTGTCACGCGTCGCGAAACGGTAATGGCGTGATGTCCATTACGACTTCCCCACGCGTCGAAGATACTCCAATGTCATGAAGCGCGGCGAAGCGGGTTCACGTGCGACGGGCACGCGAACCACGCTTTCGCGTTACTGTCCGGGCTGAAACTGCACGTCAACGTTCATCACCACCTCGACGGGCACGCAGTTCAAGAGGGTCTCGTCGAACTGCCATTGACTGACCGCGGCAACCGCAGGACCCTCGAGCTCAGGGCGATCTGACTTGACGACCCGAACCTCGGCGACCGATCCATCGGTACCGATGCGAGCCGCGAGGCTGATGTGACCGTCGACGCCAGGGTACTCCGGCCGTACATCGCGAATCTTATGAGGCGGGCGGATATTGCCGCCAACGACGGATGCGACAGCCGGGCACGGGGGAATCGGGCGACGCACGGCCTCGGAAGCCACCCGCAAGCCGGTGTTCGACCTGGCTCCGCCCCTCACCGTGATCGTCTCCTGGAGGGTACCGATCTCCAGTTTCAGATTCCGTTCGACCGCCTGACCGTTCACCGCGAAGGTGTCGGCCTGGGGCAGGAAGCCCGGAAGCTTCGTTTCCATCGTGAACGTCCCAGCCGGGAGTCCTACCAGCTCGAAACGCCCGTCACGATCCGTGCGCACCTCGTGCTTGACGTTCCGCTGACCGTCGGTGACGGTGATAGTGGTTCCGGGCAGCACGCGATCCATCTGATCGACGACGAGTCCTGAAACCGACCCAAAGGAAGCCTGGGCAAACGCCGCAATAGGCAGCGTGATGGCGAGGAGGGCGACCGACCACATCCAGCGGCTGGATCGCGTGACTGGAGCACGGTTGAGGCGACTGTTCAGCATGGCGCTGATTCTCCTTTCGAGCGTGGACGGACGGCCCGCTATCGCGGGCGCAGGAAACCATGTGCGGCGATGTTTACCGAAGGTGCGGGCAAGCTCGAGGAGATGTGTCGCATACGACCCGCCCTCGACGCCGACGCTCATGACTGCGTCGTCGCAGGCATGCTCGCCTTCGTATCGCAGGCGGGTGCACGCGATCCAGAGCAGCGGGTTGAACCAATAGACACATCGCACGACCTCCGCGGCAATCTGTACGAGCCAATCCCGGCGCGCGACATGCGCAAGCTCGTGGGCAAGCACGACGCGGATACGCTCCTCGGGCCAATGGCCGGCGTCGGACGGCAGCAACACCTTCGGAGACACGAGTCCCCACGTGACGAGCAGTGCGGGACGGTCGCTCTGAAGGAGCGAAACCGGGCGTCGTACCGCCAGAGCCTCCGATACGTGGGCGAGCGGTTCCGTCCACGCCGCCGCTCGAACTGGCACAGCCTGTCCTGCCACGCGCGTGAGACCGAACATCGCAACGAGCAGGACCAGCAGGTTCGCGACGACGCCCAACAGCCAGACAGGCACGACGACGTCGACAAGGCGCTCCAGCATCGGCGCCGGGAACGGAGTTGGCTGACTTGTGGAGGAACGTTCGTCGCCGTTTGGCGAACCAACCGTACTGACGGAAATCGCCTTGGCAGGATGATGCGCGACAACCGGGTCCTGCGGGATGGTCCATGCGGGTGCGACAAGGCCGAATGCTGGAATACTCCCGGCGCAGACGATCGTTACGGCGATCACCCAATGGCGCAGTGCGGCGGAGCGTTGTCGCAGAAGCATCGCGGCAGCGAGCCCGATCGCGAGCACCAGCGACATCTTGAGCGTTGTCTCGAGCAGCCACATCATCGCGAGCCCTCCTTCCTCGTCTTCGCGATCAGGTCCGCGATCCGATCGAGCTCTTCGTCTGACAGCCGCGAGCCCTCGCGCCCGAGCAGCGCGGCCACCGCTTTCTCGGTGGATCCGTCGAAGAACGTTTCGACGAGGTGGCGCAACGCCGATTTCCGCGCCGCATGACGGGGCACCGCCGGCATGTAGACGTAGCGGAGCCCCTCTTCCTCGTGGCGGACGTGCCCCTTTTCCTCGAGTACCCGGAGCTGTGTGCGCACCGTGGAGGAATGGGGGTCGCCCGTCAGGTCCTGCATGACCTCGGCCGCCGTCGCGCGGCCGCGGCGATACAGGACGTCCATGATCTGCCGCTCGCGGCGGCTCAGCGTGGAGTGCGCCGGCATCGCGATATGTTATTTATATAACACATACGCCAGAGAAATAACATGTCGCGCTGCGCGTGTCAAGCGGGGGGCCGTTTCATCTGACCCTCACTCCTGCTCTCGTGATCACCTGTGACATTTCGCCCGCGGCGTTTCGCCCCTTGACAGATTAGTACTAATGCATTAGTACAATAGGTCACGTGGACATCGTCTCCATCGACCCCCGCGATCGGACACCGATTTACGCCCAGCTCGAACGCGGGCTGCGCGCCGCGATCGCCACGGGACGGCTTGGCCCGGGAGACCAGCTGCCAACCGTCCGGCAGCTCGCGGTGGATCTTCAGGTCAACGCCAACACGGTCGCGCGGGTCTATTCAGAGCTCGAACGCGCCGGCGTCATCGAGACGCGCCGCGGCGTGGGATCGTTCATCACCGCGACGCCGGCGAAGGCGCACCCTCCCCAGCAGCACGAACGCCGGCTCCGCGCATTCGTCACACGCGTCCTGGCCGATGCCGACGCGGCGGGTTTCACCATCGGTGATGTGCTCGCAGCTCTTCAGGCACATCGAAAGGAGCACAAATGAGAACCTCCGGCAGGGCGCCTCACGGTCCCAACGTCATTGCCATCCTCTTCCTGCTTGGCGCGATCGCGCTCGCGGCGATCGCGTATCTGCCGTCCCGGCGCGTGATCGCACCGATTACGATTCTTGTGGGCGGCTTGGTGCTGATGCAGTCGCCCAAGGTCGCGCAGCAGTGGGAGCGCGGCATCGTCCTGCGACTGGGACGCTTCGTCGGGCTCCGAGGGCCAGGACTGTTCTGGGTCGTGCCGTTCGTCGATCGCGTGTCGTCCTGGATCGATCAGCGGACGATTACCACCAGCTTCGCCGCCGAACAAACACTCACGTCCGATACCGTGCCCGTGAACGTCGATGCCGTGCTGTTCTGGATGGTTCACGACGCGGAGAAGGCCGCGCTCGAAGTGCAGGACTACTCACAGGCCGTGAGCTGGGCGGCGCAGACCGCGCTGCGCGACATCATCGGCCGCACGCCTCTCGCTGACCTCCTCCGCGGCCGCGAGCAGATCGAAGCCGATCTGCAGCAGCTGATCGATTCGCGGTCGAATCCCTGGGGCGTCACGGTGTCGTCGGTCGAGATGCGCGACGTGGTGATTCCCGTCGCGCTTCAGGACGCCATGTCGCGCGAGGCGCAGGCGTCACGCGAAAAGCAGGCGCGCATCATCCTCGGGCAGGCGGAAATGGAGATCGCCCATTCATTCGAGGAGGCCGCGAAATCTTACATGCACAATCCGACCGCCCTCCACCTTCGCGCGATGAACATGCTGTACGAAGGGCTGAAGGAAAAGGGCGCGCTCATGCTCAT
>Ga0137452_1000073_pt1 | contig 37887 bp, 58 predicted proteins | sample EasRivERMGT513_2_FD_102312 | JGI IMG/M metagenome (GOLD analysis project Ga0137452, IMG submission 102312) | Soil microbial communities from meander-bound floodplain in the East River, Colorado, USA - East River MetaG ERMGT513_2 | ecosystem: Environmental > Terrestrial > Soil > Floodplain ...
AGCTGCCCGAGCGACACCGGCGGCATGTTGGTCGTCGCGTGCAGGTCGTCCTTCGCCGCCGTGGCCGCGAGCGTCACGGCCTGAATCGCCGGCTCGGCGACGTTGCGTTGCGGCGGCGGCGCCGGGCTCCCGCCATAGGTCGCCAGCCGATACGGCAGATAGGGCAGGTTACGCGTATTCGCCTGCTGCCACCAGTGCTCGTAGCCTTCGAGCTGGCCGTCCGCGATGAGCCACTGCGCGCGCGGCGCGAGGCCGACGGCTTCCACCTGCGCGCTCCGCATGTAGTTGTAGCTCTGCTGGGCGTCGCGCGCGAACTGCACGATGCCCGTCCACCGCCGGTCGCCGTTGAGGTTCGCCTCGTCGCCGATGACCGGGATGATCGGGATATACGCGCCGTTCCACTCCTGCGGCCCCTGGATGACCTCGATCCCATTGATGAGCGACCAGAACACCTTCCGCCCGGTGGTGATGGTGCGCCGCGCCAGCTTGGAGCCGCGGTCCTGCTCGACCTGCGCGAGGATCTCGGCCGGGATCTCCGACTCCAGCGCCGTCGTCTCATCGGGCAGCAGCACGAGCGTCTGCGACTCCTCCCGCACCTCCCAGTACTCGGCCACCCGGCAGCTCAGCCCGGCCGAGCCGTGCGACGTCGTCACCCACGACGGCACCTCGTTGCCAAGGCTCGTCAGTTCCCGGTCGCTGTAGGACGCCAGCTTCGAGTCCTTATGCTGCCGGCGATACCGGGCGATCGGCATGTCCTCAGTCAGCAGGGCAAACTGCCCGTCCGACCAGTCCGGTTCCTGCGCGAAGGGGTCGAGATAGGCGCTCGCCTGGTTCAGGATGCGCTTGTAGGTGATTTTCTGGTCGAAGGTCTTGTTGTTGACGTACTCGGTGAGGATGCGGTACACGCCCCATCCGCAGACCGCCGCCCGCTGGAACGCCCACTGGCGTGCGAGGTGCGCCCGGCTGTCCGCCTGGCACGCCCGCGCGATGTCGTCATACGCCTGTGCCAGCGCCTGACTGGCGCCCTCGCCCTCGGGGGCAAAGGACAGCCCGAGCTTGGCTTGCCGCGCCGTGTTGATGACCTGCTGGACCGGGCCGCGGAGCAGGTTGAACTCGAGGACCGGCCGCGCCGGCACCGGCGGCAAGCCGGAGCCGCCGTCCTGCCCCCCACGCGCGCGCTTGATCTCGTCAGGCCACTGCGCGCCGCGTTCGTCGATGAAACGCAGGTCCTCGAGCTCGCGGGCGCGCTGGTCGCGGGTGGCTTCCTCGGACAGCTTGAAGCGGTCGAGGGCGTGCTCGTGCGCGGACGTATCGGGGGCGTCAGGGTCGGTCGGGGTCTCTTTCGCGTACGTGGGATCAAGCGGCATTGGCGTCCGTGCTCATTTTCCGCTTGGCGTCCGACAGCACGGCGAGAACCTTCGCCAGAAAGATGCGTGTCTCACGGCGCATATTCGGGAGGTCCGATATGACAATCTGAAGCCATTCAGTTGACCAGTCGTCAAGCGTGTATCGGTCCTTCATGTCGTGACACGACACGCAGGCAGGCACCGTGTCTGTTCCACCGTTCCGCTCAGGAATGGGGAAATGGTCGTGCTCACACCTCTCGCTGACCAGACCACCGCAGTAAAAACACGATTCAGGATTGCGCTTCTTCGCCATGGCTTATCCCGCGAACCGCACGGCGTGCGCGGCGGCCTCGACCTCGGCGCGGGTGTGCGTATCAGGGATGGCCGCGAGCGTCTGCCGGAAGTCGGCCTCGCTGCCTTTCATCGCATGGCGCAGGAGCTTGCGAATGCGGGCCGCCGTCACCGGCTTCGACAGCAGCGCCGCCGCGAGGAGCGCCGGCGTGCGGAATGGTCCCTGCATCGGTGGCTTGATTTTCCCACGCGGTGTCAAGGGCTCAGTCCCGGTCGCGCCGATACTTCTGCTTCACCATCCACAGCGCGCCGACGTAGAGCAGCACGAACGCCACCGCAATCGCCACCGTCGCGCCCACGAGGATGCCGGAGCTCACGTCAACCCTTCGGCGGCGAGGATTCTTTCTGCGATCCATTCAGCGATGGGCGGGACGATCGCGTTCCCCAGGCCGCGCAGGCGGTCCACCCGATGGGGTACGCCATGAGCCACTCGACCCAGTCGGGGTTCAACTGCCCACCAATCGCTTCGGTTAATGGTTGCCCCCGCGAAGATTCGACCAGCCTCTGCTCCAGCCATTCCGGCGTCCCTGGCGAGCGGTAGTCCCGGCTCGTCGGCGTCGGCCACATCCGCGCCGGGTCCACCGCGCCGAGCAGCATCGGATACCGCTTCCCGCCGTCGCCCTTCTGGTAGGGGACGTTCTTCGCGTCCTCCGCGCACGGGGTCGGCCACATGTTCCCTGGAATATCGCGGAGCTGTCGGCCCCGGCGTCCGTCCGGTGTCCGCGGCCCGCCCATGCCATCCGTCGCACTGGCGGTAGGCCACAATCCAGACGCGGTCTCGTCGGTGAGGCGCACCAAAGGCGCTAGCTGGTAGGCTCTGCCATTCCGCATCGTACCCGCACGCGGCCATGTCTCCGAGAACGGTACCGAAGAACCGTCCAGCCTCACTGGAGAGCAGTCCGGGTACATTTTCCGCCACGACCCATCGGGGTTTAAGCTCGCGAATAAGGCGGGCGAACTCCGGCCAGAGGTCGCGGTCGTCGGTGGAGGCGCCACGTCGGCCGGCGAGACTATGGGGCTGACAGGGAAAGCCTCCGCAAATAACGTCAACTGGTTCGAGACATCCGGTTGATACATCCCGCGCACCGCGATGTCGAGCGGCGTCAGTCCCGGTACGCTGTTCGTGGCCTTTCCCCGTGAATAACTCTGCGGGGTCGGCCATGTCGTCACGGCTCCCAAGAGGGTCGGGTTGTGATTGCCCGGATAACTCTTGCTGCCGCGTTCGCCGTCGGCTTTCGTCGGCGTCGGCCAGAGCACCGTGGACTTGTCGGACATCGTCGTAACGCCTCACGTCCGGCCAGTGCTGCGCGAGCACGGCCCGGCAAAACGGATCGATCTCAACCTGCCAGCGGATGTCGAACCCGGCCCGCGAGAAGCCGAGATCGAACCCGCCGATGCCCGCAAAGAGTGAGCCGAGCGTCAACGGACTGGCTTCCGCAGCGGCGGTCCCCACGTATCGCCCGTCCCTTCGGGCACGGTGGACGGCTCGTCATCCTCAAATGGCGGCGCCGTCGCGACCAACTCGATCAGCGCGTCAATATGCCGCTGAATGGCTGCCGCATTCAGAGGCGCCTCGACGGGCAGACGATTGCGCATCAGGGCCAACGCATAGGCCAAGGCGTGCGCGCGCTCTTGTGCTGTATAGGGCATCTACGCCATCCAGCCGTGCGGACTGCCCGGCCCCGCGGGCGTGTACACCGGCTTGTCCTTCGGAATCTGATGCCGCACCGCCAGCCCTCTGAAGGCATCGGCCCCATGCGAGGCCGCATCATGCACCGGCGTCGCCTTGAACTCGTCGAGCCGCGTGTTGTAGTCCCGCCGATACTGCCCGAGCGCCTCCAGCCCCAGCCGGCAGCGCGTCTGGTCGAACCAGCAGCGCGGGAAGAAGAGGCGCGCACAGTGGATGCCATCCTCCAGCTCCTGCCCGGCCGCACTCGACAGGCGCGGCGTCACCGAGAACTTCAGCCCGAGCTGCGCCGCCACCTCGAGTCGCGACTTCCCCGAGCCGAGCTCACGCACCGCAATGTCGTGCGGCGCCCAGTGCGTGCCGTAGGTATAGCGCTTCTCGCGCAGCACCTGGACGAAGTGAGGAAACCCTTCGCCGCTCGCCTCGTAGTAGTCGATGAGCCGCACCTGGCCCGAGCCCTTGACGGTCTGCGAGAACCAGACGCACATCGCGTCGCCGATGCCGAGGTCCCAGTCGGTGTCGACCTTCAGCAGCGGGTCCATCGGCACGTCGGTGATGCGCGTCTCGTGTCTGGCGGCTTCGAGCTCCTTGGCGTAGATGGCGCCCTTCACGGACGCCTCGAAGCTGCACTCAAACTCCTGCGCATACTCGTCACTGGTCATCACCGCGCGGGCGGCTTCTAAGTAGGCCGTGTCTAAGAGGCCGGTATCCGACGCCTTGTATTCGGCATAGAACCAGTCCTTCGTGCCCTTGGCCTGCGCGAGCTTGGCGTGCTGCGCGATGTCATAGAACTGGTTCTTGCCATTCGGCGTGCCGAGAAAGAGCGCACTGCCGCCACGGTCGACGAGCGTCGGACCGATGACTTCGGAGAAGGTCTTCGCCGGATGCAGCCCATACTCGTCGAGCGTGGCGCGGTCGAGATACATGCCGCGCAGGCTATCCGGGTTGTCCGCACCGAAGATGCGGTTCTGCCCGCCATTGGGATAGTCGACACGCAACTCGGACTGATTGAACGCGATGCCCGGCAACGGCCGCGCATAGTGCTGCATGTAATCCCACACGGTCGTCTTGCCCTGCGTGTAGGTCGGGGCGATGTAGGCGCAGCGCGGGCGTTCCTTGGCGCACTGCATGGCCGTCTGCTGGTTCATGTTGACGCCGAAGACGGTCTTGCCGAAGCGGCGATGACAGACGACGACACCGAAGCGGTGCGTGCGGACGAGGGCGCCGAGCTCGCGCTGCAGCGGGCGCGGCTTGTAGGGGATGTAAACGTCGAGCACCTCGCCCGGCTGGGCGGTGGTGGTCATTCGGACGCCCTCCGCGCCTGTGCTTGTTCGCGTTCGCGATGATAGTCGCGCGACAGTCGTGTCGCTGCGAACTTCGCCCATCGCATGCGCTGCGAGCATTCCGGCGAGCAGTAGCGCTGTTTCCGATGCTTGAGAAAGATATACCCGCACTGCGGGCACGCCCGAATGCGGTTCACCACGCTACTGATGGCGGCACTGAGCGCCGAGATACAGGCTCGCTCCAAACGGGTCACCATCTCCGTCGTGTCGTCCCTGCGACTCATTCGGGCAGCTCGTGGATGACGCGCACGACGGCGGCAATCTGCTGCACCTGCTCCTGCGGCTTGCCGAGCGTGCGGTCGAGCACGTCGCGGCTGGCGGCATAGGCGACGGTCGGGAACTCTTCCTGGGCAATGAGCTTGGCGAGGCGGTCGATGGCGGGGTTCTGGAGCGCGCGGAGGCGGTCCATCGCGGCCAGCTTGACTTGGGGTGCGGCGCCGCCATGCCAGCGGCAGACCGTGCCTCCAGGGATGGCGCGGCGTCCGCAGGGCTTGCCGGATTGCTTGGAGTGCGCGCTGCACATGCGCGGAGGCATGGGGTCACGCGCAGACATAGGGTTGCGCTGGACGAGCGGACCACGGGGAGCGTGGGGCTGTGCGGTAGTCATCGCTCAAGGAGCTTCTGACATTCGCGGAGCGTCCGGGAAATCTCGTCTAGTTGGTCGGATGTCAGTCTGCGCGCCAAGAGCGCGAGGTCAGCCAAACGTCCGGCCCGCGCCGCAAGGTTGACTCGTTGGTCGCGTACCGCATCCACCAGCGCCGAGGACGACGTCCACTGTTCACTCACTTCTCCCCCAATCCCCGATTTCAATTACTTACGGCTCGGCATGGCGCTCGCTCTCCGCATCTTCCAAGCTGCGGGTCAGCATGGCGAGGGCGCGCTTGAGGAGCGCATTCTCGTCGGCGAGTTGCGTGGCACGCGCCTCGGCGGCTTCGGCCCGGAGCCGATAGGCGGTGAGCGCCGTCTGGAGCGTGGCGTTGACTTTCATCGGAACCGCGGCAAGGGGATGTCCCCGACAAAGACCTGCAAGAGCCAGAGAATCAGAAACAGCACCACGAGCACGCGGATGATGACTTTAATCGGCGGGCTGAGGGGCAGATAGGTCTCGATGAGCCAGAGCACGACGCCGATGACGACGAGCACGAGCAGGAGCTGTATCAGTCCCATCGGGGTCCTCCATCCGAGCTAATAACGGCGGCACGTCTTCGCCCGACTGCAACACGCACGTCGCGCGGTGTCTCGCCGGGATGCGCAGCCGCAGTCGGCACCAGTAGCAATCGCACGGCATCAATGCGGCCTCGACGGGCGCTGGCGCGACGGGCGCTCGTCGTCGTCGCTGAGCGCGTGACTCACCCGATCGCGGAGCGTGTCGAGTTCGTGGTCCTGCGCCGCACAGGCCCACTCGAGGTCGCTCACCCGGCCATCGAGCGCACAGACCGCCCGCTCGAGCGCGGTGACGCGCAGTGTCAGCGCGCGCAATGCGTCGAGGACCTCATCCATCGGCCCGCTCGACCGTGCCCGTGATCACCATGCGCGGGCGGTAGGACTCATAGGGCTGGAGCTTCGAGCCCCACTTCGTCAGGCGCACCTGGGACGCCTGCTGCGCGGCGATGCGGAAGGCTTCGTCCTCGGTGCGGGTCTCGGCGATGAGCACGGGCCGGAGCTCGGTGCCGTGCTGCTCGAGGCGGAACAGCTGCCACCAGTTCGGGTGTCGCGATTGAATCGGCGGCCAGTCCTGGAGGTCTGGCACTTTCGGGAAGTCCTCGACGGGCCTCTCAGGCTCACGGCCCTTCGGCAGGTCGGCGGTACGCTGGGGGCGATAGTGCGACCGTTGCGTCCAGAACCAGGCCATGGTCACCCCTCGGGCTGGTCGCGACGGGCCAGCAGCTTCTTCAGGGCGACTACGGTGGCGAGGTCCGACGCCTCACTGCCACTCGCGGCGGGCGGGGTCGCCGTGCCGGGCTTGACCTCGACGTCGATGTCCCCGATGGCGCGGAGCGAGGTGAGGCTCCGCAGCACAATCGGCAAGTCGACGGGACCATGCGCCCGCTGTGGCTGCGCCTGGGCGGTCTCGAGCGCGGCGAGCTGCGCGTAGACGGGCACCAGGGCGTCGTCGATGAGCGCGTTGACCTCGGCCTCGGTCAGGCCACCCGAGGGGGGCGGCGGCGAGGTGCCGTCCTCGGGCGTGACGATGGGCGGGCCGCCCAGGTCCCGCCATTCCCACACCAGCGAGCCCGGTGTCGGACCATCGCGCAGCGGACTCACGGGGTGCGCGTAATAGCCCAGCTCGTCGGGCGTGGCGGTGGGGAGGAACACCCGACCGGCGATGCGCCCGTCGCTGCCAATCTGCTGCGTCATGGCGTGATGCGGCATCGCGGCGTCAGGCACCTCACCCGGCGGGAGGCCGGCGGGGATGGTGCTCGCGCCGAGCACGGCGGCGTAGTCGTCGGCGGGTTGCCCGACGGCGCGCTGAATCAGCGAGAAGAAATAGCGGCCGTAGTCGTCGAAGGTCATGCGGGCTCTGCCTCCCGTCTAGTGTCGCCTACGGCGTCAAGGGGCGTGGTCTCGGCGACGGTAATCACCACGCCGGGGTTGCACCCGGCGAAGGCGTAGCCCTTGCTCGCGTGGAGCTCGGTGACGGCGGCGTCGTCGCCGAAGAGCACGCCGGCCAGCGCATCGAGCACGGCGCGCGCCAGCTTGTCGACGTCGGGCTTCGTGACATGGTGGACGATGCGCTTCGGGTACGAACTCGGCCGCGGCAGCGCGAAGGTGCAGGTCACCGACACCGGGCCGTCGAAGGGGGCCGTCTGCGCGCGGGACTGGACGGCGGCGGCGGTGATGGCGAGCTGCCAGCCCTTGACTTTCGGGTTGTCGCTGGTGACCACGGCGCGCGGGCTGACGCCGGCGGCGTAGGCGTTCACCGCCCAGCGGCGCGGGACGAAGGCTTTGGTCGAGCCCTTCGGCTGCGGCAGGCCGTGGACCGTCAGCGTGACGCGGCGAGCCGTGGCGGTCGTGGTCATGCGGCGTGGGTCCGCTTGCGCAGTCGGTCCATCACTGCCCCGACGAGACTCCCGACCGACGCCCATCCCCCAGCGCGTTCACGCGGTCCCCCCGTGTCCCATCGCCTCGGCGGCGGCAGCCGCTTGACCGCCGGCGTGGCTGGGAGCGGCCGTGGCCCGCGCGTCTTGACCATCGCCTGCTCGACGGCGGACATCGCGCGCGCGAGTTGCTCCGCGGCTGGGAGCAGAAACCCCCAGCGCGCCAGCGTGTCCTTCGCACGGGCTTTCCACTCCGCGTCGTCCATTGACGGCTCGGCGTCCAGCAGACCCCGCAAGAGGGCGCAGAGTTGCTGGAAGCTGATCGGTTTGAGCTCGTCCGGGTCTCGCATGGGACTTTTCCACAGGTTTTCCACAGGTTTTGCACACCGCCGCGATTTGTGCGGCGGTAGGTTTTGATCTTGATCTAGTTCCCTTCAGTTCCCTTCAGTTCAGTTCTCTTTAGTTAGGCGGGAATCTCCCGCGTGTTCCTGGAAATTCCCGGAAGTTCCCGGAGGGTCTGGGAACTTACTGACCGTGCGCTTGTGTAACCCGGTTTGATGCCCGTCGAACTGCAGGACTTGGAGCACCATGTCGCCGTTCGCCTCATAGAGCACCACCAACCCGCTGGCGGCCATCTGCTGTAGGGCGCGCTCGAAGTCCGCGAGCGGGCGCGGCGAGGTGGGGAGCACTTGAAACTTCACCGTGAACGCATCCCCCGACAGGCGCCCGTAGTCATCGGCATGCGACACGAGCAGCGGGAAGAGCATCTGGCAGAACTCCGTCAGGTCGCCGGCCGCGGCGAGATCGGCAAACTTCCGGGAGGTACTCAGCGACTTGGAAATCATGCGGCCCCGCGCCATAAATCACCGATCGCTGCGCTCGAGATAGTCGTTGACCCAGGCGCGCTTGAAGCGAATCAGCTTGCCGACGCGCGTCCCGCGGAGCTCGCCCCGCACCATCAGGCGGCGCACGGTCTTCGGGTCCACACTGAGCAGCTGCCCGACTTCCTCGATGTCGAGCACCTTGAGCGGGTCGTCGTAGGCCGTCGTACCTTTGGACTTCATGCGCCCCCTACTCCCCATGGCTGGACTCGCCGTCATGCAGCCGCAGGTCCGCCGCCCGTGGACGCGCCAGCCGCGCGCGCCAGTATTCTGGGTCGGGGTCCTCGGTCTCGATGCTCAGGAACTCCGACGCGAACAGCCGCACCGCGTCCACGAAGTCGAAGAACGCCTGCCCCGACAGCTTCGACGTGCGGCGCCGGTCGATGTCGAGCTCCAGCACTTCCCCGCTCGTCCGGTTGAAGAACTCCACGCGCTTCCGCTCGCTCGGCAGGAACCGCTCGACCATCGCGTCGTGAATGTCGTCCACCGTGTGGCCGGTGTAGGCCGCGATCTCGCGGTAGACGTGCCCCCACAGGTAGCGATTGGCTTGCTCGCTGCGGCGGTCGCGATGCGCCTCGACCGTGAGGTCGATGTGCTGGCCGCGGAAGGTGCGGATGGCCTCCTGCAGGTCGAGCAGGACGTCGGGGTTGGCAATCACGCCCGCGCCGGTGACGAAGACCGCGCGGAAGGTCATACCGGCGGCCCCAGCGCCTTGGCGCGCACCCGCTGCCACTCGGCGAGGTGGTGGTCGGTGAGGTACTTCCGCAGGTCCTTGGCCGACTTGTTCCAGGCGGCCTCGAGCGCGTCCTTGCCCTCGTCGGCGACGGCCTGGAGGTCGTCCCACCAGCGGTCGAAGCCGGTCGGCTTGGGCGTGGCGGGCTTCGGTGGGGGCGCGGGCGCCTGGCGCAGCACGGGGCCACTGCCGCGGCCTTCGGCGGCTTCCCCATCGTCGTCCTCGGGGGCGATGCCCACCATGGCGCTGAGGCCGTAGCGGCGGCCGTAGGTGATGGCCGAGCCCACCGCCTGCGGGGTGTTCGCACCGGCGGTCAGCGTCAGGTCCTCGGCCACCCACTCGCCCGAGCTGTGGAGCAGCAGCGTCCGCACCGTCACCCGCGCCCCGTCCGCGCGCACCGGCTGGAGGACCGCGATGCCGTACTTCGCGAGGGGCTTGCACGCCTCGCGCACGCTCGCCAGGTCCGCATAGGGCGACCGGAAGTGCGGGTTGGTTGAGTTCTTGACCGCGCCGTCCATTTCGCCCTGCGCTTTCGCCATCGCCTCGGCGAACTTGCCGGTCGTCGTGGACATGGACCCGCCGAATGTCGGCGCCGGCGGGGCGAAGTCCGATTGGGCGGTCAGGGTGAAGTCGTCGAGGCCGCCACCTGGCGGTTGCGATGCGGTCATGTGCAGACTCCCAGGACGAAGAGCGCCGCAACGGTGCGGGCCTTCAGCACCAGCGACGCGAGCGAGACCCCGGTCAGCTTGACAATCCGCTCGGCCACGTCCGACCGGGGGGTCCGCAGGCCCGCTTCATAGCGGCCCCATTCGGTCTGATGGACGCCGACCAGGTCGGCGGCTTCCCGCTGGCTGAGCCCGTGGGCGAGCCGAAATCCGCGCAACGTGCGGTGACGTTTGGTGGACGACGGTGACGACGCGACAGGCATCCGACAGTCCCTCCTTCCCCGCGACAGAACGTGGCGGGGATTTTCTGGAAGCCGCGAGAAAAGTCAACCCCCGATTTTTTCTACCAGCCCTTGTAGGCCCACGGATGGACACCCCCCACTATTAGGCCCAGGCGCGACGGCTGGGGGCGTGGCGCGGTCTATGCCAGAAAGGCTTGAGTTTATACACACTTTTGGGGGCACAGTGTCAATTATTTGACAACTCGGCCGGCTGGTAGCCCTTTGGGTTTCGCGGTTTCTAGGCCGAAAGTCGTAGAAACTTAGGCCTAACGGCCTAGGTCAGCGGGAAAATATTGTCTGAATTCGCTACAGAGGGAAGGCAGAAAATCTGCACATTGCCGTGCAATCTGGCAGGACTGAACGGGCGTTCAGCGCCGCTTGTGATTCGGGCGTTTCTCGGCCAGGCAGGACGCGACGGCGAGGAGCGCGTCCCGACACCGCTGGCTCTCCAGGCGCTGGTAATCGTCCACCAGCCGCGCCGCTTCTGGTGACAAGGCTTCGGGCTGCAGCGCACTCCGCACGACGTCGGCGACCTCGAGCCGGAGCGCCTTCGCGAGCCGCTCGATCTGGGTCACGCGGGACACGCGGCCCTGCTCGATGTTGATGACGGTTTTCTTGCCGGGACCGCCGCTCCGCGCGACGGCCGCCGCCGAGAGATGGAGGGCTTTGCGGCGAGCTTCCAGCGCGCGGCCCATCGCGCGCCAGAGCTCCGCTTCGGGTTTCGAAGGCATGTATATCTCCAAGGGAGACAGCATACGCCTCAGCCGCCCAGCAGACCCCATTACGTCATTACACGTAACGTGTGTCCAACTCCCCACCGACTGAAAAGTATTTCTTTTCGCCAATAAAGACGGGCCTCGCCCACCCGCCTACCAGACAGGTGCGGGGGGAAGCGGCGAGGTCAAGAATCGTTCGGAGAATCGCGCGTTCGAGAGTCGAGGTCCGCGCCAACTACCCCCTAACCTCCCACCTACCACACAAAAACGACTTTTCGTCAATAACGACGGGCCTTGGCTACCCGTCAGGAGGGCGGGTTGCCGCAATCGTGATGCCGAGCGCATTTGCGTATTTGCTCAATGTATTTACGAATCGTGTGGACAGCACTACCCACGACTACCCCCGAATACCGTTTCCAACTACCCACTAACCTCCCACCTTTGGTAGACTGTGGGGGACACAAGGAGCCTTGATGATTTACAAACGCTGCCACGAAAAGGGCTGTCCCGAGGGCAAGAAAGACGCCCCGCGCTGCAAGCATGGCTGGTACTTCTACGGCGAGCACGCCAGCCGCGTCGAGCGTGGGCCGATGAAGCAGTACGCCCATCTGTTGCTCCCCGGCCAGGTCCTCCCGACCACGAAGACGGAAGCGCTCGACTTGGAGAAGAAGATTTACACCTGGCTCGCGACCGGCCGCCCGGCGCCGGTGGTGGCCCCGTCCACGCCGAGCCAGGTGTCGACGGCGAAGACTGTGAACGAGGTCATCCTCGCCTATCGCGCCGACTACGCCGACGCGCTCCGCGGCAAGGGCCACGCCTCGGCGCTGCGGCGCATCAGCCGCGAGGTGGGCGACCAGCCCGCGTCCGTGCTCTTCGACCGGCAGGCACTGAAGACGTTCCTCGCGGACGTGCTGGAGGGCGACGACGACGACACGCCGCACCTCGCGAACCGCAACCGGCATCTCGACCGCTGGCGCCATATGACCTACTGGCTCGTCGCCACCGACAAGCTCGCCGGCCAAGTGGAGCTCCCCTTCTACGACAAGCTGGCGAACCCGTTCGGCGTGCGCAAGCTGACCGAGGGCGACGGGCGCACGAGACGCCTCGACCCCGACACGCAGGAGGAGGCGCGCATCATCGCCGCGTGTGAGCGACTCGCCCCCACGGACGGCGGCATGATGCTTGGCCGCTACTACTGCGCTGTCGACGCGGGGCTGCGCCGGGGGGAGATGCAGAAGCTCCAGAAGGCCGCCCTACTCACGAACTACCACGGCCAAGGGCTGACGCTCCACGTCCAGTGGCACATCAGCAAGACCGCCAAGGAGCGATTCGTGGCCGTGGCGACCGACCGGCTACGGGATTTTCTGCAGCGGCGGCGCTTCGCCCAGTTCCCGTTCGGGCAGGCCGACGGGACGCGCCGCGACGACTTCCGCGTGGACTGGGACAATGTGCTCATCGACGCCGGCATCAATCACGGCCACTACGAGAAGGGCGTCTGGGTCTCGGACCATGACGCCGACCTCCACTGGCACGACCTCCGGCACGAATGCGGGAGCCGGCTCGCGGACGCCCACGTTCCCCTGCATGAGATTCAACGCATCATGGGGCACACGAAGCTCGACACCACGCAGAAGTATCTCAACGCGAGCTTCGTCAGCATGGCAATCAACATGCGCAACGCCGCGCTGCGGCGAGGCATCTAAGGAGGGCACATGAGCGGCTGGGGCGATAGCGACGAACTGCAGGACGAACTCGGGACGTTGCGCAATGACCGCGATGAGCTGTTCGATCGGGTCGTGGACCTTGAGCGGGACGTGGAGCACTTACAAACGCAGGTCATGCAACTGCTGACCGCGCTCGCGCTCGCGCAACTCACACCGGAGCGATTGGAAGAGATTCGGGCGGTGGCCAAACGGGTGCACGATGGCGATCTCGACGGCCTCAATGAACAACGCCCCGCCGCAGGGGGAACCGACGTCGGTGGATTATGAGCCCAACGGATCACGCAAAAAGCCCCGCCAATGTGCCACTGGTAGCCGGACTGGTAGCCGTCACCGATAGAACGGGCCGAAGCAGCGGCCACAATGACAGAGCCGCCCGTCGATCACGCCGTCCACACGATGCCAGCCGAACGCGCAGAACACGCGCAGCGGATTGAACCATTGCCGGAGCCGTCGTCGCTGGTATGGAAGCATCGTCACCTCAGCCCCGCCACCGGGGCACTGGTCGCCGGACAGGGAGCCGTCGATGGTTTCGGATGTGCTCGCCCGCAGGTACAGTCCCACGGGTCCGGCACCTGTTCCCAACTCTCGAAATAGTTGGAATGCCCGGACCCGTCTGGGCAATGCAGCACGAATACGTCCGGCGTGGTCGCCCAATCGATCCCGATAATCACTGCGGCTTGACGCTCCAGCGCCTCCCGCAAATCGGATATTGCCGATGGCAACCAATAGCCTGGGGGCGTATCCATCAGCGCCTTCCACTCGGCTGGGGCCGCGTCACGAGCCGCCTGTAACATCGCCACGGCATGAGCCGCCGTCGCCCTAACCTGATCCGTCATCGTCGCCTCATCACAACAGCCCCGCGTATTCCCATGCACTGGGCATTTGTCATGGACCGCGAACACACAGCAACAAATTTCCTCACTCCTCAGCAGCGTCTGCGCGTGTTCGTCAGCCGTCATCGGCCGCAACTCCCGGTCGTCTTCCGGCCCCATCGGCGTGGTGCGACTCTCACCCGCCACGGACGGCAGCGGGTACCGCTCGTCCAGTAACGCCTCAATGATGTTCGCCGCCGCGTTTAGGGACTCCCGGCTCGGGTTCCCGGCACGGAGGTTACGAACAGCGCGACGAGCACGATGTAGCAGAGCATCCACAGTGAGCCTCCATCTAAAACGGATCGAGATCGTCGTCATCGTCCTCGTCAGGCTCCGCGAGCGCACGCCATGATCGGCACTCAGGACAGCGCCCATCACAGATACGGCACCAGCACACCTGATGGTTGTCGCAGAACTCGTGACTGCGGGTGTGATGGTCGAAGTCCTCGCACCATACACCCTCGTATCCTTCGCACATCAAAAGCCCCGTCATCCTTCGCCGGACTGGTAGCCGTCACGCTGGCTTCGGCAATCCGGTCACCGCATCCAGTCGATCCCAGTCGCTGCTCTGCGCCGACCGCACGATCGGATCATTCGCGGCGAACACGGCCCGCGCAAATCCCTCTGGCGTCACGCTGCGCTTGTCGCCCCGGTCGGCACTCGGCGGCATCAGATGGATCGACGCCTTCACGTCCGCGGGCTTGTGCGCGACCCACGCAGGCGGCATCACGAACCCGCCACCGGTCCAGAGACACGTCTGCTTCGTGTAGGTGTCGCCGTACTGCCACGGCTGGAAGGTGTAATCCGGTTTGCGCCAATAGCTGCTCAGCGTGCCGACGGGGTTCTCGATCATCCAGGGCGCGCCCGATGCCTCGCAGATGCGCTTGCACGCGACGACGAGGCCGAGCGATTGGTACAGGGCTTCCAGTCCCTTGTCGTCAAACCATCGCGCCCCGGAGACTGCCAGGTTCGTGCAGGGCGGGAAGGCGAACACGATAGCGACAGGCTCAAGGATGTCCTCGTGGCTGAACTGCCGCACATCCCGACCGACACGGAACAATCTTCCCTCGCGAGTCGTTCCGGTCGGATGCTGCGCGTCCACAATCATGCACTCGTAGCCAGCTTCCAGCCACGGTTGCACCATGATCCCGGTGCGGTCGCATAGGCTCAAAACGATCATCGCTTCTTGGGAGGATGAGGGCCTCTGCAAACACCAGCACCCATCTCGAAACAGGCCGGGCACATCGCCATACCGCACACATTGCACGTGTCCATCATTGAGCCGAGCCGCTCGCAATCGACGCACGTTTCGTCGTCGTCATATGCTTCCCACTCAGGAGTGTCGTCGTTTTCGTCGTCCCAATGGTTTCCATCCCACGTCGCCATTGCTTCTCCTTACGGGTCCAGCTTCCAGTCGCCGCCGTCAATTCCCAACCACGACGCCGCTGGCGCTTTTCTGCCGCAGTCCCTCATCGGTCGCGACGAGCAGAACGAACCCGCCCTGCCAGAACGTGACGGCGACCACGCTTCCGCCTTCTTTGCCCCGGTCGCCGTACCACGTCACATGACGGCCCAGCAGATTCGTGGATACAGCCGACGTGTCGTGAGTATTCATCGCTCAGGGTCTGATAACGGCGGTTATGTCGTTTTGGATTCTGCCCACCGCAGACCATGGTAGACGACCGCGTCAACCCCCGCCGTACAGACAACCGCCCCGCCGCAGGGGGAACCTGCGACGGGGCGACCATGACCAGCACGCCCGGCTCGACGCACCGACCACAGCACTAGGCGACGGCCGTCTCGATCCGCTCCAGTAGCGCCCGCGCGTCCTTGATGAGCGCGTATTCCTTATCGAAGTCCGACACGAGCGCGCTGAGGTCCGCCACGCGGCGCACGATCGCCGACAGCGCAGCGACTTGCTCATCCAACACTGACATCCGCATCAGCAGAGCTTTTATCGTCGCCCGTTCACTGTCGCCCAAATCCCACGTCAAGTCGGTGGACATCTGAATCGCGCGTTCGACGTGGTCTCGGAATGATTCGCTCATAGCCTCTCCTACGCGACGGCCGTGACCTCGGAGAGCGCCTGCACTTGGGCCAGCTCCTGCTCCACTTCGCTCAGAAACAGTCGCACGCTGAGCTCATACGCCGCCAAGTCGATGTCCCGCGCATAGAGCCGCGTGACCTTCAGCTGCAGCGCCTCGGGGAAGTCGGGATGATAGCTGACGAAGTCGGCCCACGCCTTCCCCGTGAGCCATAGCCCGTGCGTGATTTGCGTACGGTACTCCAGCGGCAAGCCGCCCCGCACATACTCCAGGTGCGCCGCCGCGCCGGGACACTTGATTTCGATGAGCCCGTCCTCGGTCAGCCCATCGGGCGAGCAGCCCGCGGCGAGCGTGTCGTGCGCGATGAAGCCGACCGCGGTCACGAGCACGCCCGTCTCGGCCTCGTAGGCGGCGCAGGCGTCCGGCTCGAGCAGGATGCCGCGCTCCATCGCGGCGTTGACGTAGCCCGACTCCTGGGACTGCCCGGTGAGCCGCTCGAGCACGAGCTGCAGCCGGAGGTTGCGGCGCGAGGTGGACTCCCCGCCCTTCTTCAGTGTGGCGAAGGCATCAGAGGCGCGGGAGCCGGTCAAGACGCCGAGCCTCGCCTGGTGCCACTCTGGGGTCCGCTGGTCGCAGGCGATGACCTTCATCGCGCCACCCGCGCCGCGCTGTCCTTGATGGCCTGCCACCGGGGCCGCATCGCCGGCAGCGACACGTAGCGCCGATACGCGGCGTCTGACGTGTGCCACGCCTGCTCGAGCGCGGCCGTGCCCTTCGCGGCGACTGAGACCATCGTGTCGAGCCAGTCCTCGACGCCAGCCGGCTTGACCATCGTCGGCGCGGGCCGGGACACCGCGACGGGACCTTCGCGGTCGACCTCTTCGGCGCTGACCTCACCGAAGCCGACCAGGTTGCTGATGGCGCGATTGAACGCGCGCGTGTGGGCGTGCGAGCGCACGTTGTGCTCGCTCGCCTTCATCCGGCCGCGCTGCTTCTCGGCCGCCGCACACGCGCCGTCGCCGGTGGTGGCTCGGCCCGTCTGTGTCCGCGCCACGTAGGTGACGACATAGACGTAGTTGTCGCTGCCGTCGTCGAGCGTGCCATGCACCTCGCGGCGCTCGTCGACGGGTTCGACGGTCAGGTTGAACGCCACCGCGAGCGCGCGCCAATAGCCCTTCTTGCGGAAGGGCTTGCCGTCGAGGCTCATGATCTGGTCGGGCATGGCGCGGTCGAGCGCCTGCTGCAGCTCGCGATAGGCGCCAAGCGCAGAGGCCATCTCCGCGCCGCAGAAGACGGGCAACGGCGACCCCTTGTCGGGGACCGCGAGGGCGGTGTCGGGGACGAGGGCGAGGGCGGTGCTCATCGCACACGCTCCACGTCCTGCTGCGCGTCACGCACGAGCGCGATGAGGGCGGCCTGGTCGGTGTCCACGGTGTAGACATTCGCGAGCCGCTCGATGATGGTCTGGTCGAGCAGCTCCTCCTCGAGGAGGTCCGCGATGGCCGCGACCAGCTGCTTCTCGCTGGCGCCCTCCTCGATCCACTCGTTGGCGGTGGTGACGATCGACTGCGCGAGCGTCTGGCACCACGCGGGCGCGGGCGGGGGGGGCGTCGGCATGAGTTGATAGGTGACGGTCGCGGTGCCACGCGCGACGTCCTCATAGACGAGTACGCGCTTCATCGGCGCTCTCCCATGGCAGCGTAGACCTTGTCGAGCACGGTCGTCAGCAGTGTAGCGGAGGCGTCAACCACCGCGAGCTCGCCCGCGAGGAAGTCTGCGCAGGTCGCGCAGGTGGGACGCAGGGTGTGCCGCTCGGCGTCCTGGCGCCGGTGGCCGCAGATGGCGACCTCGGCGTCGTCCTCGGCGTGGAAGTAGTGCGATACTGGCTGTAGCATGACTGGCGCCCTCCTTCGGCGCCTTTGGTGTTAGCGTCGCGGCGGTGGTTGCACACCGTCGCGGCGCGTCTGACTGTCCTACTCTACTAAAATCGCTTTAGCACTGTCAAGCGTCAATCACCACGCGGCGCTCGGTGAGCATCCGCTCGAGGTCGGCCGTGGTGAGCTGGCGCATGACACGCGACACCTGGATGGCCGTGCCGCGCTGGCCGTTGTACTGGCACCAGAGGCTCGCGAGCGACTGGTGGCGAAGAAAGGGGCGGGGGTCACAGTTGGTGTCGCGTTCGGTCAGATTCATCATGTAGAGAATTATGCACGACGCGCTTTAGCATGTCAAGGGGTCTTCTCACTTTTCTTCGGTTTGTTCCAGCGGGCATTCGCGGCCTTGCGGGCCACGGCCTGGCGCTGCAGCGGGGTCATGGTTTCCATGCGACGCGCACCGCCGATGCGCCCACCCTTCTTGGCGAGCGCGCGCATGTAGGCCGAAAAGCCCGCGGGCCGGGGCGGCATGTCTGAGTCAGCTTGCTTGGTTCGCTTAGGCATTGTGCTACTATAGCAGCATGAGCACAAACGAGCCAAGCCCGCCAGATCGCTTCAACGCCGGCTTGACGCGCATGGGCCGCGCGATTCGTCGCGCCCATGCCGCATTCGATGAAGCCGACGAGGCGTTCGAGGAAGCGATGCACGCGCTCATCGTCCTGACGGAGACGCACGGCTCCGTCGAAGCGCAACTCGCCGACCTCCGCGAGAGCGTCAGCGAATTACAACGGGTGCTGCTCGAACAGCGCAACGGGGAGTCGTAGCGTCAGGCGTCCGCGATGACTTGGAACTCATGCGTGTAATAGCCATTCGCATCTGGCACCGCGGTCGGCAGCTGAATGCGTCCGCGCGGATGGCCGCTCCCGTCGACGATGAGCTTGATCCCGAAGAACGGCCACGCGACGGACGGCACGGCGCCGGGGTCGGGGAGCGGCACCGCGTTGACCAACATGCCGTCATCAACCAGTCCGAGCAACTTGGCTTCGTAGTCATCCGCCGGCAGACCGACCCCGGCATCGTCGAGCAGCGAGAAAAAGTAGATGCGCCACTCGTCGAGCGTGGTGGGTGCCCCACCGGGCGCACCGGGCGCCACCGCCGGATTGCCGCCGCGATCCTGCCAGGCCCAGACGAGCGGGCCGGTGGTGGTGCCGGGGGCGCCGGGGGCGCCGGGGTCCGCGAGATGGCTCGCGAGGATATACCAGGTGCTGACGCCGTCGGGGGCCAGCATGATGGACGGCTGCGTGGTGTCGGTCACGCCGGAGAGGATATACGCCTCGGCCGCGCCATCGAGCAATTCGCTGCCGTTCGGCGTCACCGCGACCTGCGTGTCGCCCGTGTTCTTGACGGTGAGGAGCTGCGTGGCTTCGGCCGCTGGCAGCAGGTTCACGAGGCAGGGGTCTGGCCCGCCCGAGCTCGCGACGGTCACCAGGCGGTCACTGGCGACGGTGGTATAGCCGGACGTGACCGCCTTCGCGCCTTCGGTGAGCGCCTGGCCGAACCCGGCCGCGAATACGGCGCCGACGTCCTCGACGTCGTCGACCGTCCAGAGCGGGACGTCGGCGGCGGTGTCGAGGCGGAACTTGTAGCCCGTGGGCAACAAGTAAATGCTCGTCGCGCTCTGGCCCGCCGCGTTGAGCAGCGTCGGGTTGGCGTTCGCCACCGCGAGGTCAACGTCGCTATAGGTTGGCTGGGGCGTGTCAGTACCCGCGACAAACGAATAGAGCTTGCCGCTCGGAACGGGGTCTCCAGCGGCGTCGGTAAATTGGGGTTTGACCCACGGTAAGAGGCCGGCAGGCATAATTAGGAGTCCTCAGTTGTGATGAACCGCGTCCGCGCGCTGCTTATTGACTATCCCGCTCGATTCATGGATACCCACGTTTTCGTGGACGGCGTCTATCTCCCCACGCGCTGGGACCGCTATGTCCCGCGATGGCTGACCGTTCCGTGGTGGCTCATCAAAACGTATCTTGTGCTCGCCGGTGGCTTCGCCGTACTGATGTACCTGCTGCATCGTGCGGGTCTCCCGTCCCTCTGGCCTACTTAGCCGGTGCTGGACGGAACTGTGCCGGCAAGGCCGCCGTAATCCGTTGCACCGCTCCAGCAATGGCCGTTGGATTGCCAGACGCGAGGGCATCTGCGAGCCAGTGCTTCATCGGCGCGGTCACCCGTGTCGCCCAGCTCGGGGATTGCAGCAGACGCACCAGTTGCCGGCCAGCCAGCCCGTACAGCACCGCGTTCTGCACCTTGTCGCCGGCGTCCTCACCGCTCACGAGGCCACCAATGACGCCAGCCCCGCCGGTCACGCCTGAAATCAATCCGCCGCCGTGCGCCTGCGTGCGCCGCTCGGTTTCCTTCAACACATTCTTCAGGCCGATCCAAAACGCATACTCCTGATTGAGCGCATCGACGGTGGGACTCCCCTTCGCGAGCAGGTTGCGGAACGAGGACGCGGCTTCACGGATCGCCCACGCCGCCGCCGAATCGGTGGCCGACGCTTGCGCTTTTGGCCCGTAGAGGCCCGCTTTACTGACAATGCGGTCCCAGGTCGTCTTGATGACTGCCGCCCGATCGAAGGGAATGTCAGGCCCGATCTGCTGGACAAACGCGATCAGGTCATTGAGTTGCCGGATCACGGGTTCCGTCCCCGCAATGGGAATCAGCCGCCCCGTCGCCGTCGCGCGTGTCTGCAACCCCTCACGGGCGGCCCGCAGCGTGTCCACAATCTCCCAGCCTGACACGCTCGTCCCTGCTGCCGCGGCGTTCTGGACCGCCGTGCCAATCTTGGCGCCGACGTCCTTCACCTGGGCGCGCGCTAACGTCAACATCTCCTTTCGAGACCCCTTAACCCCACGGTCGAGCATCTGCGGGGCCAGCTTCGTGGCTTCCTCTTTCGCCCATTCCTTGGTCGGTCCCAACGCGCCGACGACCGACTTCTCGGCACTGCGCTCCAGCGCCCCAGCCGCGCGCGTCACGGCACCGCCGCCGGGGAACGCGGCTGAGAGGGTACCCGAGACGCCGGCCGTCGTCGGGTCGCCGGTCTGCGCCAGCGTGGTACCGGCGGCCTTCAACCCTTCAACGGCTCTGGCGTACTTGGCCGCGCGGGTCACCGGGACGAAGAACTCGGCGAGTTGTTCACCGGCAAATCCCGCCTGTTGCAATGGCGTCGTCGGTTGCACGTCTTGCCGGGCCTGCGCGAATAACGGGTCCGCCGGTTGCACGTCGCCAAAGGTGGCCCGCTGCGTGGCATCGCTAAGAGCGGCGACGAGTGGCACGTTCCGATAGAAGAGACCACCCAAGCCGATCGCGGTATTCGCCGCGCCCTTCAGCGGCCCGAGTGCCAAGTCCTGCACATTCTCTAGGAGCACATCACCACCGGCCGCCGGTTGCCGTCCCGCCATCCGCTCGCGCGCCGCGTGAAATTCCGCCGCAACATCCGGCGGCATGTCTCCCTGCTTGCCGGTGAGCCATTCCCAGAGCGTGGAGGATCGAACGACCGCGTTGCCTTGCGCATCCTTCTCGTTCGTGGTTTGGAACACTGGCCGCGTGATGACCTCGCCCCCGATGGGCGGCAACTCTTGGACGACTTCTCCACCAATGGGCGGGAGCGGATTCTGCGCCATTTACTTGGTCCTGATCCACTTGCCGTTTTTGTAGGTCTGCTCCGTTCCCGGATGACCAGGGATCGGTTTCACGTCGCCTTCCTTCGCTTGACCTGTCGCCGTCGGCGCGACATACGCCCGACCGGCTTCACGCCGCATCGTCTCAAAGACGTACTCCCGATTCGCCTTTTTCAACGCGAGGGCATCGTCGGTGTCGCCGGGGACTGGCAGATATTGCGCCTTGGCCTCGGCAAACTCGGTCGGCGAAATCACCGCGCCCGACTCACGACGGAGCACCGCGTTGATGAAGTTGCGCGCCGCCTGCATATATTTCTGGATCTCGGCCGATTGGAATGTCGGTCGTTTGCCGAGGGCGCGGCCGGTCTGCGCCTCAAAACTGACGATGTTCATGTCGCGGATGGACGAACCCACATCGGTAAAGACCGGCTCTGCCATCGTGACGCGCCCGGCATACCCCGCCGCCTTACCTTGCGCCTCGGTCGTCGGCGCCAGTGGTTGTCCGGCGCCGGCGGCGCGGATTTCTTGCGGAGTCTGGAGTGACGTGCCCTCAGCCCCAGGAGCCACGGCCCACATAAATGGGCCTTGGGGGGGTGGCGGTGGGACGCGCTGGAAATTCGTAATCTCTTTGTCCTGATAGAACGTCTGTCTCGTTTTCGGGTTGACGAATGCGAGCACAGGTTCTTTCTGGCCCGGCAGCAGGACCCATTCGGATTGATGCGAGACCTGCTCGCCGGCCTTGGGCGTAAGCGCGAGTTGCGCGGCCCGCGCGACGTTCTCGGAGGAGAAGGCGCCCTTGCCCCCAAACAGATCCACCACCTGCTTCGGTCCACCAAATTCGAGGTACGTGTCGATCGCCGTGTCCCACTCGGCGCCGTTCCTCGCCGCCAGGAGCGAGCCCCCAAGGGCCGCCTGGTACTCCCCTTTCAGGAAGTGATCGAGGTTCTTCTGGGCCGCCTCCATCCGCTCCTTCGCCGAGAGCAGGCCTTGGTGAAACGCCTGCCACTCCCCCGGTTCATCGCTCTGCGGGAGGAGCGGCGCCACCTCGGCCGAGACGCCCTGCAGATACTTGCGCATCTCCTGGGCCCGCGCGGGGTTCGCGACGACGATCCCCGCGACTTTCGCACCGAAATCTATGCCCGCCCCGCGCGCCTCAAGTGCGTACCTCGCCGTCAGTTGCTGCTCTTTCTTCGTCTGAGCGATCGTCTGCTCGAAGTCGAGCGCGGCCTTCGGCGCAATCTGTCGCAGCCGCGGCAGGGCTTTGTCCATGTCGCCGCCGGTCTCGGTCAGGATCTGCCGGACGGCCGCCGCATCCTTCGCTTTCTCGCGCGCCTCCTCGGCCGCGAGCCGTCGCGCCTCGGTCTGCTCGCGCATCGCCTGCAGCTGCGCGACGGTCGACATCACCTCGAGCGGGTTCTGGATTTGCGGCGCTTGGACGCCGAGCGGGATGCGAGGGTCAATCGGCATGGGTCACTTCCCTGGCGCGTACGGCGGAAGCTGGTACGGATAGCCCGACTGCCATCCGGGCAGCTGCTGACCGGGGTTCTGCCCCCCGCCGCCGTTCGGATACAACGACTGCATCAGGTAGTACTGCTGCGCCATGTTCGTGGCGTTGTTGATGCCCTGCTGCCACGCATTGGCACTGCCGACCGTCCCGGCCGCGTTGGCGTTGCCTTGCTGCGTCAGGAGGTCGCCCGCGGTGTTGGCATACTGGCTGTTCTGCCCGGCCTGCGCACTCGCCGCGTTCATCCCCATGCCGGCCCAACCGAACAACTGGCTGTTGCGCTTGTCGTACTCGTTGCTCGCGTACTCCTGCCCGTAGCGTGTCAGCCCCTTGAGCGTGCCGCCGGTCAGGAGCGTGCCGCGCGCCGCGGCGCTGCGCTCGAGCGCCTTCAAGCCTTCGCCGAGCCGGAACTGATAGCCGGGACTGTTCTGCAAGGCGACGAGCGACTGCTGCGCGCTCGCCAGCCCGTCCTGGATGGGTGGCCCCGGCAGAGGGGCCGCCGGCGCCGCCGGTGGGCCTTGCTGGCCGAACCAGTCACCATTAGGGTCCGGTTCACCGGGCGCGATCCCGGTCGGGCCATTGCGCGCGAACTCACTGAGAGGAGAGGGCATGATTCAGCCTCGCGTGGCGCCGCGCGCCAAGTAGTAATCGACCTGATCCGCCGGGACGGCCTTCGTCTGCCCGGTCGGGGCTCGCAGAAGCACCATGCCACCGCGGACCTGCTGCTCCCGCTGCGCCGCGAGGGCCAAGGGGCTGTTGGCGTTGCCCCCGCCCGGCAGCAGCCCACCCACGGCGGCCCCCAGCCCGCCCACGAAGCCGCCGCCGCCAGACGCGGGTTGCCCGACCTGCGACAGCGGCGTCAGCACCGGCGGCGCCTCGGCGGCCGGAGTCGGCAGGCCCATGAGTTGATGCCCGGCGGCGAGCGCGCCGGCGCCGTATTGCCGATACGGCGCGAGGTCGCCGCGCGTCTGCTGATACATCTGCCGCTGGACGTCGAGCGCTTTGTCGGCACTCGCGGCCTGCTGCGCGCTCGCCTTCTTCGCCGCCTGACTGGCTTTGTAGGAGCCATAGAGCTGCGCGCCGACGCCGGCAATCAAGAGCCCGGTCATCAAACCCATAACATGCCCCCACCCGAGGCGAGCGCCCCGGTCCCGAATGTCACTTGAATGAGTCGCGCCGTGTCGCCCGCGCCGTAGTTCTCGGGCAAGGCCCGCGCGTGAAAGTAGCCCGACGGAAAGAGCAGCAGCCGATGGGGCTTGGCCGGGACCGTCGCCCACGGCTCCCACTGCGTCAGATCGTCCCACGCCGCGTCAACCGCCGTCGCCGCCGCACTGGTGAGGGCACCGGTCGCCCGCTGCCGGTAGAACGTCGTGCCGTCGCCGTCCGGCGGCGTCTCGGTGAGATAGAGAATGGCCGTCCAGTCGCCCATGTCGTCGTCGGTGTGGATGAGATGCGGCTCGACCTGACCCGCCGGGCTCTGGCGCAGGAGGCTCAGGGTCGGCGTGAGCGCCGGCCAGCGTGTCGCGATGGCCTGCGGCACCGAGTCGTCGGGCGGCACGGCCATCCCGTGGAAGACGAGCCCGTTGCCCCGAAGGTCGCCGAACGGCCGCGCACGGGCCGCCGCGACGTAGGCGGTCACGTCCGGCAGCACGTCATCCACCACGGTGAGCGCGGTCATCGCCGGGACCACCGGCGCGACGTAGTGCGTCTCGACCGCACGGTAGCCGCGGCGCTGATAGAGCCGTCCGACCCGTGGGCCGAGGCCATCGACCGGCGCCATCATCTCGATCCGCACGGCCCCCTGTTCCGCCGCCCAGCGCTCGGCGGCGCGCAGGAGCGCGAGGCCTGGGCCGCGCGCCGCCGGCTCGACCCACCAGATCGTCTCGACCACCACGCGCTCGCCCGAGTAGAGCGACGGCGTCAGCGCGACCCCCAGCAGCCCGACGACCGCATCCTCGGCGCCGGTGCCGGTGTCGGCGACGAGCACCAGGCCCGCCGGGTCCTCGATGAGATACGTCACGAGCGCCGTGACGGCCGCCGGGTTGTCCGCGAGGACGGCCGCATAGCCGCTCGTCGCAATGAAGCGGCGCGTCAGCGCGACCAGGCGCGGCACGTCGGCGGTCGTGGCCTCGCGAATGGTCATACCGGCATCCAGACCAGCGGTTGCACGGTTTCGACGGCGGCGGGTGCCCCGGCGGCTTCCTTCAGCGCGATCGCCACGACCTGCCATGCAATCGACTCGCTGTTCGTCCAGCTCGCGGTGTAGGTCCCGGCCGCCGACGTCCGCGTCGTGAGCGAGCTACTCTGCTGGGGGAACCCCGTGGTCGCGATCTGCGTCCACCCCGCCGCTGGCGTGCAGGTATTGAAGGTGTTGAAGTTGGTGATCGCCAGGAGCAGCGTGTCGAGCGTGGTGACGAGCGATCCGCTGGTCGGAGCGGCGGTCGCCCCGACGCCGCCCGCCGAGGTCTCGACGCCAAGCGTCGTGCCCCCGGTGACGCTGACCTCGATCGCCGCCACCACCTGATCCCGCGCGGTCCCTCCGGGGAGCGTCACCGTCACCGTACACGCGCCCGTCGATCCGATCGGCGCCGTCCAGATGGCGGCGTGGGAGTTGCCGCCGCTATTGGATTTCGCCCGAAAGGTATACGTATTCGCTCGTGAATCGACGACCGCACTATTCCCGATCTCGACCCCACTCGCCCAGGCAAAGACGACACTGTAATTGCCGGCCGTGATGTTACTGGCATAGACCCGACTGGCCACATTCACGCTATTGGTGGCGGTGGCGCCTTGCTGCACGCGGACCGGGGCCGCCATCAGGTCGCCTGCACCGTGAGCTGCAGCGTGACCCGCAGCAGCGTCGCCACGCTGTCGACTTTAAATCCAAGGATGTCACCCGCCGCGAGCGCCGTACTCCAGCCCGTCAGCGTTGTATCGCGACTCTTGATCGCGCTCGACAGGGTCGGCTTCGCACTCGCCGTGATGGTGTCGGCGACGGTCGGCGCGTAGTTGGCGTAAGTGTCTTTCCACACGTCCACGACGATCGAGCCGCTGGTCACCGCCGCGTCCGTCGAGAGGAGCGTCGCCGCCGTAATCGTGCAGGCGAACGGGACCTCGAGGAACCCTTTGATACCGGTGGTGATGACACTGCCGCCGCCGTCGATGATGAGCCCGACCGCGCCGACCCGCGTCGGCAACCGCGCGCTCGCGATGGTGCCGGTCGTGATCACGCTGGCTGCGAGGGCCGTGATCGCATCGGTGCCACCCGTCTCGTGGCTGACGTGATGGGCGAGCGGCGTCTGCTGGTCCGCGAGGAGGCCTGACAAGCCCGCGACGCTGATTTCGTCGGCGCCGGCATTCTGGTGGCTCGTGGCATGCGCGGCCGGCGCGCCGGCACTCGCCGCCGCGAAGGTTCCATCGGCGCGCAGGAAGGTCGTCGTCCCGCCGGGGAAGCCCGCGAGCGCCGTCACGGTGACGGCATCGGCGCCGCCGCTGCTGTGTCGCGCCGCATGGACGAGCGGCGCATAGCGCGCGTCGGCCTGGTCCTGCGTCAGCCCGCCCCCGACCGCGGCGGTCGCGCCGACCTGAAAGCTCACGTCGTCAATAAAGAACCCGATGGCCCCGCCGAAGTCCTCGATCCGCACGTTGGTGATGGCTGACCCCTGCGGCACGGCGAAGGCCGGGATGGGGATCGCGACCATCTGATAGTCGGTGAGGAGCGTCGAGTCGAAGCCGAACGTGCCGCTGCGACGAATCTGCACCGCCGCGCCGACGAGCACATCCGAGAGGCGCAACGTCACCAGCAGCCCGCGGCTGCTGTTCCACGCGGCCTTGCTCTTGATGAAGAGCAGCAGATGGTCGTAGTCGGTCGGGTCGATGCTGCCGCTGCCGATGGTGCCCTGCGCGTACACGCCGGCGACGACGTTGGTCCCTTCGATGGTCTTCGTGCCGACGTGCGGCGTACTGGTCGAGGTGACGACGATGGAGGCGCCGGAGCTCGTCCACGTCCACTCCAGCGGCGGGCCGACGGCTTCGGCGTAGACCAGCATCGTGGCGAGGTCGACCGGCGCCGTGGTGGCGTGCGCCACGAAGACGATGGCGAGCTTCAGGTACTGCGCCGGGTCCACGCTCGGCTCGGACGGGGTCGAGGCCGCGGTGCCCGGCAGCACGACGACCGCGCCGAGGGTGTCGAGCGCGATGACGTCGAGGCGGTCGAGCGTGGCGTGGGCGGCGGCAAGCGACGCGGTATCCTCGGCGCTCGCGTAGCGCGTGCCGAGGATGTAGTAGTCGGCCGCGCTGACCCGGAAGGTATACGCACTCTCCCAGGCCACTTGGCCCCCCGAGACCAGGTAGGTCGTGAGGGTCGCGCCCGGCGGGCTCGGCGGCGGGGCCGACCCTGTCCCCGCACCGCTGTAGACCTCCCACGCCGCCCCATCCCAGCGCTCGGTCACGCCCTCGTCCGAGACGAAGTACAACGTCCCGACGGTCAGCGGCGGGCTGGCGACGGTCGCCTGGTCGGCGCGTGTACCGCGACGGTGGATGTCAGGGACGGTCGGCATTAGCGCATCACCGCGAGCCGTTGGTTGTTGGTGAACACGCCGCCGCTCGACGAGACGAGCGTCACCGGCACCTGGAACCAGTCGGGCATATTGACCGCCGGGGCCGTCAGCTCCCAGACCTGATGTTGCACCGCGAGGTCGGCGTCTTGAATCAGGAACCGTGACGGCGGCGTCATCAACTGGAAGATGACATGCACGTCGACGCCGTCGGTCGTCAGCCAGTCGAAGTAGAGCAGCGTCGCATCGACTTGCCCCACGGTGTTCCAGCGCAGATAGCCCGCACCGGGGTCGGCGGCACCCGTCGAGCTCGTATCGGCGCGGAAGAGATACACCGAGCCCAGCGCCCCCCCGGCCACGTAAATCTCCCAGACGAGGCCGGTGCTCCGCTCGACGCGATAGCCCGCATCGGTGATGCTGTAGAGCGTGCCAGGCGTCACGTCCGCGGCGGCCGGTTGCGCGGCCCGCGTCCCGCGCAGCAGCAGGTCGTCCAGGGCGTGATACGGGACCATCACCGTCGCGGTGGGGTTCGTCATGGCGCCGGCGTCGGCACGAAGCCGACGACGCAGTCTCCTTCCGCATCGAACAAGATTTCAGGACTCAGCGGGTCGCCGTTGGTGATGGGCGTCCAGTAGCCGACCGCCGTGAGGCTCTCGGGCGTCACGGACAACGTCAGGTCTTCCAGTATCAGCCCTGTGCCAACCAGCAACGCCTCGACCGGACCGACACCGTCCGACTCACGCCCGAGCAGGCGTGGCGACGCGATGGCCGCGAGCGCGTCGAGCGGCACCGTGCCGGGCGTAATCGTCCCGCCGTCAAGGCCACCGGCACCGCCTGTGAGGCCGAGGAAGAACAGCTGCCACGGCTTCGACACGAGCCGCGTGCCGGGGTCGAGGAACGGCTGCTGATAGGGCGGGTAGTTCATCGCCCGCCGCCCGGTTGCGCCAGCGCGCGCATGCGCCGTAGTAAGTCCGTCAGATACATCATCGTGTCCGGTGCGGGCTCAGGCTGCGCATTGAGCTGCTTTGCCGTCTCCGGGTCCCAGCCGAGCTCGACCAGTTCGGCCACACTGCGCGCACGGGTATAGCCCGGCACGCGCTTCCCCGTCTTCGTGTGGAAGCCGCCCACGATGATGTTCGGATGGCCCTCATCCTTGTCGAGCGACGGCCAGTGTTCGCCGGCCGCCACGTTCGGCGGCGGGATGCCCTGCTGAAACGCGGCGCGGTAGTCGTAGTGCTGGCGCGGGTCATCCGGGTCCGGGTTCATGCCGTAGCGTGAGGCCCAGGCGTCATACCACCGCCGAAACGCCGCTTCGTCTTTCTCAGGCATCAGCTCGTCCCCGGCTCCAGGTCGAGCCACGCGCCGACCAGCGACCACGCCACCGGGTCCGACACCACCACCTCGAAGACCGTGTCGCGCGCCTGCCCAAGCCGCCGCGCCATCACACGCGCCTGATACTCGCCGAGCTTGCCCGCGGCCATCCGCATCTCTTCGCCCCACGTCTGGCCGCCGTCCCGCGACAGGCGCAGCAGGACATACGGCTCGCTGCCCTGCCCGGATGCCAACGCCTGCCCGCGCTCGAGGTCGAGCTCGAAGCGGCGATAGAACACCCGCAAATGCTCGTTGTTCACATGCGGCGCGCGGCGCAAGCGCCGGATGTAGCGCGCCTCCAGGTGATAGCCGGGCGCCGGCGGCGGCTCAGGTTCCGGGCCTGGGGATGGCCCCGGCTCGTCGTCGTAGGTCGGGGGGAAGGCATAGTCGACATACGCCTTGAACATGCCGATCCGCCCGTCCGCCGCGACTTCTCGGACGGGGCGGCTGATCAGGTCGGGCGGGGGGCTCGGATTGACGAACAGCCCGGCCTGGTCCGCGATGGCGGTATACGAGCTCCACGTATACCAGCCCCAGCCCCACTGGTAGCTGAGCACGTGCGCCCGCGTCCACGGCAGGCCCGTCTGTGGGTCGAGGGGGTCGGGATAGTTCGATTGAAAGTTGAACTCGGTCTGAATGGGATCGATCGTCTTATACGCCCCGGCAAACACGGGCTCACCTATCCATTCCGTGTCCGCATGCAGGCCGGTCACGGCGCTGGTCGGCGGATACGGCGGGCTCACCGTCCACGGGGGCGTATAGCCGTCCGGTCGGGCGAAGAGGTTGACGTGGACGTTCCGATGATGGTCGGGCGAGGTCAGCGTCTCCACCGGGAAACTGCCGAAGCGGACCCCGGCCGTGACGGCCAACGGGATCGCGGTGGCGGGCAGAAAATCGGCGGGCAACTGGTAGTCCGAGATGTGCGTGACCTCCATCGACGGGAGATAGCGGGTATTGCCGCCGCCGAAATCCACCACGCCACAGTCATGTTCCGGCCACGTCGACACCGGCCCGTCGAAGAAGGTATGGGAGACCTGATGCCCGTTGGTAATCGTGGCGATGCGGCTCTGGACATGCCCCGAGAGAGACAAGGCGGTCACCCGCGCGGAGTACGCGGTGTCATCGGCCAACGGCGCAGAGGCGGGTTGCGGCACCGCATACGCCCGCAGCGCGGTGTTGTAACTCTGATAGCTGACGACCGACGCCGCGGTCGCGGTCACCCAGACCTCCATAAAGAAGCCAAAGATGTCTGTCCCGCTATGCGTCCACGTCAGCGTGAAGTGGTCGAGATAGGACCACGCGACGGTCAGATAGGGCTGATCGGTCGCCATCAGCCCGCCACCACCATGCCGTCGCTGTGCGTGTCGGCGTCCAGGTGATAGATCGCCGGGCTCTGCCGGTCGCCGACGAGGTGTTTGTCGAAGGCGAAGGCGTGACATCTGGCGAGGTGCGGCGTCCACACCAGCGCCGTCGGGTCCCAGAGCGCGCGCTCGTGCCAGCCTCCCGTCGACACGTCATACACCCACGTCGTCTCGGCCGCCGGCAGGTAGAACACGACGAACGCATGGCCGCGGTCCTGGTAACTCCAGCAGATGGTGTCCTGCAGCGTCGACACCTCAGCCCACGCCTGCTCGACCGCATGCGTCGAGATGCGCTGCGGCGTGTAACCCTGCGCGCGGTAGGCCACGCGCCCGCCGTCCTCGTTCTGCCCGTGCCAGAAGAGCGCGTTATCGACGACCGTCCAGCCGAAGAGCGAGCCGATGCCCTGCTGGATGAACGCGCCGGGAATGGGCGCAAAGGGGAAGTCGGGGTCGCCGATGTCGGCCCACACGGTGGTGGTCGAGGTGCCGAGCAGCCACAGCTCGCGATGCACCGGGACCATGGCGCGCACGATGCCGGTGGTATGGCTCACCTGCGCGACGTCGAGCGCGTCCCAGACGAGGCCGTTCTCCAGCTCGGAGATTTGGAACTTGTCGGACTGCGCCTGGAGCGCGAGGAAGTAGCCATCGATGAACGCGCCCATCGACACCGGCCGCGGGAACCCGTCATCGATGATGGGCGTGAAGAGGTCCGTCGTCAGGTCGAAGATGAAGCCATCGCCGTTACTGACGACGAACAGCTGCCGCCCGTCGCTGCCGTTGCTGCTGATGCTCGCGGGGCGGCCGTCCATGCCGACGGCGCCGCGGAAGACAAACGTCTGATTGGCCATCACCTCGTAGAGATTGCCGCCGCCGACCGCGAAGCAGCGGTTCTCTTCGGCGTAGAGCGCGCGGACCGGCCCTGCTCCAAGTACGACGAACGGGTCGAGGCCGGGGGTGGGGACGAGCCACGCCTTGGCTTTGGGCGTGCCGGTGGCGAGCTCGGGGAACCAGTTGATGGTGCGCTCGGCGTTGACGGTGCGGGCGCTGACGCGGTCCGTGGCGCCGATGAAGCCGGGGTAATTCACTGGCGGTACTCCGGCTGCTCATTCGGCGCTTGCCAGAGGTAGCCTGCGCCGAGGAGGCTGAGGAGCGGCAGGCCTTCGCGGCGGATGCGTTCTTTCATCTCCGGCGTCAGGCGGGCAATCCACGCGGGTTCGGTTACGCCGCGACGTGTCACGCGCTGTTGCACTGAAGGAGAAAAGTGAAACGGCGTGAGCGCTTGTGATTCAAAGGCGGCCACCAGTTCGGGCCGCGACATGAGCGTCTGATTGTCGCCGACCGGCACGCGCCCTTGAATCGTGCCCGCCTCCGCCAACGTATCGAAGAATGATTCTCCAATCTGTCGCAAGCCTGGCCCTTCGCCCTCCGTCGTGAACGGCACACGCAGGCCGCTACGTTCCACCGTGCCGCCGAAGGGCTTCAAGATCTTTTCGAGGCGCTTGGGCAGGAGCCGGTCGTAGAAGTGGCGCATCCCCTCGCCGCCGACCTTCAGGTCAAGACCGCTGATTCTGGCGGCGCCATATTCCTCTCCGGCGTGCTGCAGATAATCCGCGATGCCCTGCTCGGCTTCGGCCTTGTTCGCGAAGACCAGCCCTTCCCACGGCTCCCCGTTCGGGTCCGTCACATACCACTCGTCGTTGTCGGGATCGTGTTCGACACCCCACTGCGAGCGGTCATATTCCTTGCTCGCGATCTCGCGGCGCAGGTTGTCGGCCGGTTCCTTGCCGATGTACTCGTCTAAGTCGGACGGCTCAAGCCGTGATTGCGCGATGACTTGCTTGCCCTCGTGGTCGTAGGCGTAGAGCGTGCCCATCGAGTAATCGCCGGGACTGTCTGGCTCGAAATGCAACTCTTTAATCTGCTTACTCAGGTCGTAGCGCGCGGCCTGCGTCTGCCCGCTGGTGAAGCCGATCCATTGTGCGTTCGGGTCGTTGGCGGCTTCTAGCACCTGCTGTTTGAGGCCGAGGTCGGGCCAGGACTCTTTGAAGGGGGCATCGGGGACGCCTTGCGACGGCTGCAACTGCCGCTGCGCATACTGCTGCATCCTGTCGGCCGTCTCGGCGAGGATTTCCTCATTCGTCGCCCGCGTCCCACTGCGCGCGCCCTGCCATTGGCCGGTCGCATCGCGGATGACGACGTTCCGCTGGCCCGTATACGGATTGGCGGTCCCTTCATCCGTCACCGTCCATCCCGTCAAGTCAGGGCGCGGCGCCTGCGGCGGGTTCGGGTCCAGATAGCCCTTACTCTTCCCGTGCTGGTGCCAGTCGCTCTGCACTTCTTCCACGAACCGGCCCGGCTCGCCGGTCGGCAGCGTGCGCTCGTTGCTGCGCGTGTGGACGAGGATGTTCGGCTCGTCGAAGTGGCCGGAGGTGAACCCGCGCTGCGCCTCAGACACCGCGACACTCGCGTCGATTTCTCGCTGGATTTCCTGCTGAACGTGCAGCGGTAACGGGTCATCCGGCCCGTACCCCATATCGCTGGCGATGTCGGTCGCCTTCTTTCGGGGCGGGGCCGGTGGCGTCGGCAGCGTCGAGAGCGTCTCGCGGTAGTTTTCACCGCCGGGGACTTGGTACTGCTCGTACTTGGGCGATTGCGATACCGGCGCGGAGGTGGCCCATGCTTGATTCAGGCGATCCGCCTCGGTGCCGTGCGCTTGCCAGCGCGCCCTCGCGGCGGCCTGTACGTCGGGGGCGGCCCCGGCCCGTTGGGCCGCTTGCCACTCGCGGTAGGCCTCCTCCGTCGCATTCATCGACGCTTGCCACTGCTGCGCGAGCGTATTCGCTTTTGGCGTCTTACTCAGCGTCTTGACCGTCGGCATCGGCGCCGGATGCGCCGCGAGATGCGCTGCCAATTCCGCCGGCGTCACCGTCGCATTGCCCTTGCTCGCGAGAAACTCCGGCACCTGCCGATACGCCAGCTCCTCCGCACTCGCATTCGACGACAGCAGCGACTTAACCTTGTTCGGGTGCGCGCCCTTCGTCGGAATGAGCTTCAGCGCCTCATCGACCCGCGAATACAGCCCGCGCGGCGTGTCCTCGACCACCTTCAGCCCACCCTTGATGAGCCCGAGGCCCGCCACGCCGCCGAGCAGCTTCCCCAGCGGCAGGTCGAGGTTCATCGCCGCGCCCCCCGGCGTCGTGCTGTCGACGAACTGGTCGACGCCGAAGCGCGCCATCGGCCCATACACTGGCCCGCCGTTGGTCATCGCCTTGAGGCGCGTCCCGACTTCCGTCATCTCCTGGCTGGGGGTGAACTGCTGGCCGAGGTAGTCCGTCGCCATGCCCGCGAGGGACTTCAGCGACTCGGGCATCGCGTCGGACAGTTGCTGCCGCAGCGCGCGACGGCGCTCTTCTTCAGCGGCGAGCAGCGCCTTCGCCTCGGGCAAGCCGACGGTCGGCAGACGGAGCCAGCGGCGCATCCAACCGGCGAGGGATTCGGGCGGGGGGGTCTCCTGGGGGTCGGCCACGGCTCACCGCCGCAGCCCGAACGCGCTGCCCAGCCCGCCCAGCATGTTGCCCCAGCCGCCGCCTTGGCCGAACTGGCTGTATTGGCTGAGCGGCGCCATGCCGCCGTGTTGCGTCACCCACGCGTTATGGCGCTGCTGGGTCGGGTTGAAGGCGCCCATCTGGCCGGTGCCGGGCGGCTGGCCGTACTGCCCAGGAACCTGCCCGCCGGGATACGAGAAGGGGGTGTTCGCCATCGGCGGCATCGGGCCTTGTCCCATCGGCGGCATCGGTGCGCCACCGTAGCCGCCGGGGATACCCTGCGGCTTCGTTCCGCCCCAGTTCTCGGTGATCGCCTGCCACGGCCGTCCCGTCTGCGGGTCGATGCCGGGGTTCTGCTGCACAGACGCCTCATACCCCGGCGAGCCGGGGATGAGCCCCCGCTGATACCGCTGGTCATACGCGGCACGGTCGAACCCTCCGCCCGTGATCGGCGGACCCTCCCACGGCCCGTGGAGGTTGGGGTCTGGCTGCTGTGGCTGCCACGGCATCCCACCACCACGCCCAAACTGCCCGAGGCCCATCTGGCCGAACAACCCGCCGCGATAGCGTGGGTCACCGCCCGGCGCTCGCATCTCCGCTAATCGCTCAGGACTGACGAACATGGTGCGCCTCAGTTGTCCGTGAGAATTGAGTAGCCGCCGCCACCGCCCGTCAGCGCCGCATCAATGCCAACCTCGACCATCGGGAAGTTGGCGCGCTTCACATCGGCCAGCGACTCGGCCGCCATCTTCATCACCAGCGGGTCGGCCACCCGGCCAAACTCCGGCGCGAGTTCGATCGCCAAGTTGCAGCGCAGCGCCTTCGCATACCCCGCCGCCAAGTCCACCGGCGTCACCAAGTCGGGAAACTGCGCCAGCGGCTCTTTCCAATACAGCGCGAGGTTCGTGACGACCGTCGGCACGGGCCACACCCAGAGCTCGCCCGGCCCGTGCGTGCGGGTATAGCTGACCGCGAGCGGCGGCGACCCGGCGAGCGTCTTCTGCGCCAGCCCGAGCATGGCCTGGTCGGTCCCGAGGTCGAGGAAGACTTCCGTCGTGGGTGTGCCGGCGACGAGGTAACTCACGGCGTCGAGCGTCACCGGCACCGGCAGGTCGAAGTCCTCGCCCGGCCCGATGCGGTAGGTCTGCACGGTCGGGAGCAGCGCGACGACGTCGCGGCGCGGCACGAGCAGCGTCTGCTGGTGCAGACCCCAGCTGTCGATGAGCTCGTTGAGGCGCGCGAAGGCATCGGTCTGCTCGGCCGAGGTGGGCACCTCATGGCCGGCGACCACCCCGAGCAGCTTCAGGCTATCGGTGATGACCTGGAGGCCGGTGCGGGTCATACAAACCGGCCGAGACTGGTATCGAAGAGGACATAGGTCACCGTCGCCCGGATCGTATTGGCCGCATGCCCCCCGGCCCACGTCGTCGCCCCGCCGTCGTCATAGCCGGCCAACTCGAACACCTCATTCACCGGAGGCAGCGACGCCACCGAGAAGACGGACAGTCCGACCGCGGACGTCACGGCCCCGATATTTCGCACCAAGCCAAAGGTGACCTGCGTCCATTGGCTCGGCGAGGCCAGAAAGGTGCTCACGTCGGCCAGGGCGGGGCTGGTCCGGTTCATCAAGCCCCCTGCCGCCAGTCCCCCGACCCGCCAGCGGAACGTCAGGTCGGCCCACGCATTGATCCCGCTATAGCCGGTCGTATACGTGCCGATGAGCACGGCGCTGATCGGCACGATCATCCGAGTCTGACCCGGCGCGCCGATCACCGGCACCGGCGTCACGGGGAGCGTGCGGATCTGGTCGTGACTGAGCACGACCGAGCTCTGGCGAAGGGGGATCGCGGCGGCGGACACCGGCGGGGGCGGGGCCACCTCACCGGCCACCGAGACCGTCACCGGCGTGCTCGTCGCGTGCGCCGCCGAGGCCGTCCCCTCCACCCCGCGCCGCACCGTCACCGTCGTCCCCGGCCCGACCTTCGTGATCTGCGCCAGTTCGCTCTCGGCCGCGCACAGGTGCCCGACCTGCACGCCCGTCACACTGGCGAGGGACCACGACGCCGCCCAGTCCGTGACCGGCGCGGCGAAACTCGTCGAGAGAATAGCGGCCATGCGTTACACCTGATACAGGGCGGCCATCAACGTCGCCGTCGTGGTGGTCGCGTTGACGCGCTTCACGCGGATGGGGAGGAGCTGGCCCGCCGTACAGGTGAAGTTCACGGTCTTGCCGTTCGGGAACACCGCGACGACGATGCCCGCACCGCCGACCCAGATCCCATCGGTCACTTTGGCGAGGTCGACCGTGTCGCTGGTCGTGATCGCGACGGCGTCCGTGTAGACGTCGAGCGTGATCATGGCGTCGCCTCCGCGAACGTGAAGAACCACTCGTTACTGAGCGTCTCGCCGTTCCGCACCGCGACCGACACACTCACCGCGGCGCTCGCGGTGTCCATGTTGACGCCGGTCGTCACTTCCGTCGCCGACACGTAGGTCGTCACCTCGTCGCTGCCGTTCCAGACGATGACGGAGTCGGCGACGAAGCCCGTGCCCAGCACGCGCACCGTGAACGACGGCGCCCCGAGCTCCACGGTATCCGGGTCGAGCGACGTGATGACCGGGGCGTCGCCCGGCGCCGTCACCGGCACCGCGCTCCACCCCTCGCCGAGCGCGAGCGCCTCGGCGTCGGAGTCCACGAGTTGCGGGGGCTCCGTCTCGTGGTAGCCCCAGCGGGGATAGGTCTGGGACGTCACATACGCGAGCCGGAGCGCCGCGCGCTCGGCGTCGAGCGCCTTGAGCTGCGCGTCATACTCGGCGGCCGACATGGGTGGGTCCGTCACGCGCGGCAGCGGGACCGGGGCCATCAGGGCACCGCCACCGGCGTCGGCTGCCACCCGGCCCCCAGCGCCTGCCGTTCCGCCGGGGTCGCCACGACGCGCGGCCCCTGGGTCGCGTGATACATCACCCGCGGGAAGCGGCGGCTCGCCACGAGCCGGGCGGCGAGCGCCACGAGCTTGGCCTCCAAGTCCCGGCGCCGGTCGAGATACTCCTCGAAGCTGAGCCCCGGCTCGCCGTCGTCCTCGGCCAGCGCCCGCGGCGTCTCGGCATACGACCGAGTGGTGCGCGGCGCCGGTTCCGTCCGCGCGTCGTCGTCCTCGGGGTCGCTGACCGGCTTGGCTTTCGTCATGGCGTCTCCTCCGGCGTCGGCGGGGCCTTCTTCGCAAACGGGCGTCCGCGGGGCCGCTTCGGCCGTACGGGGATCTCGCCGAGGTGCTTCGCGCCCGCGGCCTGGTCGGCGGCCTCGGCTTCGCGTTGCGCGGCCGGGCTCATCTGCCGGTCGGTGTAGGCCCGCTCCGCGGCGGCCGTGCCGATGGCCTCCTGGCGCTTCGTCTCGGCGTCGAGCGCGTGCTGCGGGTTCGGACACCAGCCGGCGGCGAGGGCCTCCTGCTCCTCGCCCTCGGTCCGAACGGTGCGCGGCGGCTGGATCAGCTCCACCCGCCCCGCCGTCGTCGTGCCCATGTAGAGCGCCTTGGGATACTCCTGGTGAATATACGGCCGGTTCCACCGGGCCATCTCCTTGGCGTAGTCGGTCAGGCCGAGGGCGGTGTCCGCCATGGCTACGCCACCGTCACGCTGGCGAGCGCCAGGATGCCCCACGTGCCGCCGTTGGCCTCGAAGGTGCAGCTCGCGCCGACACTCGCCGCGAACGTGCCGATGTCACTGGCGGTCGTCCCGCCCAGGAACCCGGCCGTGTAGGTCACGGTGTGCGCGTTGGCCGTCGCCGAGCGGAAGGTGAGCCGCAGCCCGTTCTGCGCCTTGCTCGGCGCCTCGAGCGTGATGGCGCAGACGCCCGCCTTGGTGATGACGTAGGTCGTGTCGCCCGGCGGCAGGTCCGCCGTCGTCAGCGTCACGTCCGCGCCGATCGTGCGCCGATCGCCGAGGCCCGCGGAGGGCAGCGGCACCACGGCGCCCACCGGCGGGCTGGGGAAGTCCGTCGCCAGCCCGGTTGCCACGTCCCCGAGGATGCCGTGCGCCACTTGCGCCGTGCCTTCGAGGCCGCGCCGCACCGGGATGACGGTCCCGGTCGCCGCCGCGGTCTGCACCATGTATTCGTTGTCGACGCGAATCGGTTGCCCGACGGCAAACCCCGTCGCCGAGGTCACCGTGAGGGACGTCGCCTGCGCACTGGCGGCGGCGGCGAGTGTCGTGTTCACTAAGGCCATCGTTACCCCCACACTCTGCAGGCCCAGTCGGGCCGGAACTCTTTGAAGCCGTAGAGCGCGTCGATGCGCGCCATCTTCTGGTCGCTCTGCGCCG
>Ga0137452_1000077_pt1 | contig 36828 bp, 32 predicted proteins | sample EasRivERMGT513_2_FD_102312 | JGI IMG/M metagenome (GOLD analysis project Ga0137452, IMG submission 102312) | Soil microbial communities from meander-bound floodplain in the East River, Colorado, USA - East River MetaG ERMGT513_2 | ecosystem: Environmental > Terrestrial > Soil > Floodplain ...
ACGGCGTCGACGTGAAGCTCGCTGCGTTCAGGGGAAAGCCGATCGTCGTGAATTTCTGGGCGACCTGGTGCGGTCCGTGCCGTGCGGAGATTCCGTCGCTCGTCGAGTTGCAGACCAAGTACAACGCGGAAGGCACCGAGGTCGTCATTCTCGGCGTGTCCGTGGACGATCCGGTGGACAAGCTCAAACCCTACGCCGCGATGATGAAAATGAATTACCCGGTGCTGGTCGGTAACGGGCGCGAAGATGTTATGGACGCGTTCGGGCCTCTCTGGGGCATTCCGGTGACGGTGTTCATCGGCCGTGACGGCAAGATCGCGAAGAAGCATTCCGGCATCGCGTCGAAAGAGCAGTTCGAGCAGGAGATTAAAGCGTTGCTCTGAGCAACCGGGATCAAAGTCGGGGATTTGGAAAAGGTTTGGGATTTGGAACTTGGGATTTGGGCTTTGGGATTTAGTAGTATGATGCCCACATCATGTTGAAGGGATTCACGCACGCCCGTCTCGCCTGTGGCTGCAGGCTTGCGTTCCGCGACGGCGTCGAAGGAAGCCCGGTGGCGGTCGTGGTCGACGAGAAAGGCCCCGGCTGCGCTATCTCCCTTCACGTACGCGACCTGCCCATCTACGATTACCGTGAGGCACTGCGTCCGCCCACTCGGCTGCTTCCGATGGAAGAGGAAGAGTACGAGGAGGAAGGTTAGCAGGTAGCGGGCAGCAGACGGTGGGTTCGAAAGGCGTCGCGACATCGCGGCGCCTTTGTCATTTCTGCCGGCTGCAAGCTGCCAGGTGCCGGTTACTTGAATTGAATTTTCAGCTCCGCGACGAGCGGCACATGATCCGACGCCATCAATGACAGCCGCGTCCGCGGCAGTTCCAGCTTCGCGACCTCCACTTTTCCATCGTAATAAATGTGATCGAGATGTAAGACCGGAAATACGCCGGGATAGGTGCGGCGCCGCCGCAGGTGTCCGCGCAGGTCGATGCTTTGCAGGCGCTGGCTGAGCATGCTGGTCGCGAGCCCGCGCATCCACTCGTTGAAGTCTCCGAGGACGACCTTCGGCTGTCCGATACGGCGATCGTGCACGATGGCGCTGAGCCGTCCCGCCTGGTACCGGCGCTCGAGAAACGCCGTCCCCAGGTGCACGTTGTAGAGATGCAACGTGTCGTCGCCGAACGCGATGTCAACGCGCTGACAGCAGCGCGGCTCGCAGGTCTTCCACGAGAGGTCGTATTGGGCATGATGGCTGATCGGGTGGCGGCTGAGGACGACGTTGCCGAAGAGCGCCCCGCGCAGGTGCCGAGTCGGCGCCATCACCCATCCCATCCCCAGCAGCGCACCGAGCTCCTCGGCGTGCCCTTGTGAGCTCGGCCCTGCGCCAATGACTTCCTGCAGCGCGATGACATCGGGTTCGATTGTGCGGATCACCTCCGCAATCCGGGCCGGATTCGTGCGCCCGTCGAGCCCGCGGCAGCGATGGATGTTGTAGGTCGCAATGCGCAGGGTGCGCCAGTGGGTGTCGGGCATGAACGAACTAGAATATCCCCATGGCGAAGCTGAAGAGCGAGATTGAGCTGCAGTGTCCCTGCTGCCACGCGCTGCTCGTCGTCGACACCAACCTGGGTCGCATCATCTCGCACCAGATGCCGGAGCGCGGCGACAAGCCCGAGCTGAACGAAGCGACGCGCATCCTGGCGGAAGAGGCGCGGCGGCGCGACGCGCTGTTCGACCAGTCGGTCGAGGCGGAAAAGACGCGTGGAGATGCGCTCTCACGCCGGTTCGAGGAAGCGCTGCGCCAGGCGAAGGAAGAGCCCGTCACCAAGCCGATGAGAGACTTCGATCTGGATTAAAGTCCGCCAACTCCCAATCGCCAACTCCCAACGCCCAAGCGCGCCCGTCCCGTGCCTTGGGAGTTGGAAGTTGGGAATTGGTAGTTGCGGGCCATCCGTCTCCGTATTCATCCTCGTCGTCGAACGTCCTGGGGCAGCGGCGTCCATCTGTCGCGCCTCGGGTAGAACTTCCACGGCTTGTAGTCGTGCGCCTCGCGGAAGGCGCGGTAGCGCACACGCCACCAGTCGGCGCGCCGATCCGATGAACGGATCCGGCGATGCGGCCAGTCGAGCAGCAGCCGCTCCACCTTCCACACGTTCGTGTCTGACAACCGCCAGTCGTAGTTGCCCAGCACGCGCAGGTCGACGACCGCGTACGCCTTCACGCGGCCGGTGAAATCGATGTACGGGTCGACGTAACTCAGCGCGAGCGCGCGCGGCGTCGCGAAGACCGGCTTCCGGCCGTGCAGCCCCGGGTCGCGAGAGCGCGCCACCGATCCCCAGCCGCGCGGGCCCCGATAGACGAAGATCACGTGGTCGAGCAGATCTATCGACTCGAAGCTGAGGACGAGAGGGGGGTAGCGATGCTGCTCCAGGATGACCGCCGCCGCGAGCGCGGCCTCGAGGCAATGCGCGGCTCCACGCCGCACCACGCCGTGGAAGCTGCGGAGTGTCTCGCCGCCCTGCTCGGTGTTGTACGGAAGCGCGTTCAGCCAGCGCTGGACGGCAGCGGGTGTACGAAGGCGATCGATGATCCGCCGTTCGGCCGCCGTGAACGGCAGGCGCGGCGGCTCGGCCGCGTCAGCGCGCGGGAGCGGGAGCCGCTTCGAGGTCGGCAATGAGGTCGGCCGGCGTCCAGCTGTTGCCCGGGCGGATTTTCACGAGCGTGCCATCGGGGGCGATGATCGCGGTACTCAAGTTGTGGATGATCACGCTCGGACCTTCGTCACTCGGCGCCGCCGTGACGCCGAACTTCGCCGCGAACGGCTTGATGTCGTCCGTGCTCGTGGTGACGAAATGCCACACGGCTGGATCTGCCTGAAGCGTCTTCGCGTGCGCCTTCAGCGCCGCCGGCGTGTCGTTGGCGGGGTCGAAACTAATGGACACGAGCCGCACGTCGCCAAGGCCGGGTGTCTTCTTGATCTGGTTCTGAATCGCCGTGAAGTTGCGATCCATGAGCGGGCAGAAGTCGGGCTGCGGGCACCGCGTGTACATGAACGTCACTGCCACGCGGTGGCCCTTGAGCGAGGTGAGCGGTCGCGCGGTGTTGTTTTCGTCCACGAGGTTCGTGTCGGGGACGGCATCGCCGCCCCTGAGCATGCTTGACGCGGTAATCGCGGGTCCAGGCGCATCCTCGACTGGTGCATGTCCGGTCTTCGAGATCTGCGACAGGTGCGCCTCCGTCTCGCCGACGACGAGCGTGGCTGTAATGAGATCGCCTGGCTGCTTGTCGGCGAGGATCTTCGCGTCGGCCTTGTAGGGCATCGTCATTGCCATCATGAAGCCGGGGATGTCTTCGTGCTTGACGACCACCTCGCCCGTGTCCGGCTTGACGTCGAGAATCTGTCCCTTGAGCTGATACTCCTTCACCGGCGGCGTGCGGCTGCACGCCGCCGCGAGGACGACAACCCCAATCAGCGCGCGCGATATCAATGTCATCCCGTAGACTGTAGCAACTTTCACTGAGACAGGCCACGGAGTCACGGAGGCACGGAGATATTCTTGTTTCGAACCTCCGTTTCTCCGTGTCTCCGTGGCCCGGATCAAAGGTGAGGCGCGACGAATGGCAATCTGGGTCGGCACGTCCGGCTACAACTATCCCGAATGGAAGGGGACCTTCTATCCCGAGACGCTTTCGGCGGCGAAGATGCTGCCGTACTACGCGGAGCGGTTTCCGACGGTCGAGATCAACTACACGTTCTACCGCGCGCCGAACGAGAAGATTCTCGACGGGTGGAGCAAGGCGACACCCGAGCGCTTCAAGCTGACGCTGAAGGCGCCGAAGCGGATCACGCACGATGCGCGGATGCGCGACTGCGGGGATCGCGTACGGCAATTCCTGGAAACGGCGGCCACGCTCGGTCCGAAACTGGGCGTCCTGCTGTTTCAGCTCCCACCTAACCTGAAGAAGGATCTGACGCTCTTCGACACGTTTCTCGACACGTTTCCGCCCCGAGTGTGTGCGGCGTTCGAGTTTCGCCACGCGTCGTGGCTCGACGAGGAGGTATACGCCCGCCTGCGCGCGCGCAATCTCGCCCTCTGCGTGGCGGACAGCGACAGACTTTCGACACCGGTCGTGATGACCGCGGATTACGGATACTTTCGTCTGCGCGACGAGGGCTACACGCCTGCAGACATCGCCCGCTGGGGCGATGTGATCGCCGGAGCGACGTCAGCCTGCGGCGACGTCTTCGTCTACTTCAAGCACGAAGAGTCGGGGAAAGGGCCGGAGTTCGGGAAGCTGTTGATGCAGAAGCTCGGGATTTCGTGACGTGATGATCGGCAAAACGTACGATTTCGCGCTCAGCCCAATAGCCGTCGTAGACCGCATCCGCGGCCTCGACGAAGGCACAGTGCCCGCCGTGCGGGGTCATCGCCACGGTGATGTTCAGGTTCCCGGTCACTGACGGATCGCGGAACGTCGATGCGGGCACGAACGGATCGTCCTCCGCAGTCATGATGAGGGCGGGCACACGGATGCGATCGATCACCCGCAGCGCGCTGGCGCGGTAGTAGTAGTCCGTTGCATCGCGGAAGCCGTGATGAGGTGCCGTGTAGACCTCGTCGAACTGGCGTACTGTCCAGACCCGGCGCAGCGCGTCGAGCGCAAAGGCGCCGGGGAATGCCGCCGCCTTCCTTCGTATGCGCGCCTTCAGATTCCGGACGAAGTTCCACTCGTACGCGATATTCGAGCGGCGTTCCAACGCCTTCACGCAGATGCCGAGATCCATCGTCGGCGACACGGCGCAGACCGCTTTCAGCTCCGGCGGCGCCGCCTCGGCCAGCTCGCCGGCCAGCTTGAGAGCGAGGTTCCCGCCGAGTGAATATCCTGCAACCGCGATACTGCGAATGTGATCGCGCTCGATGAGCTCGCGGACCACGAACAGCGGGTCGTGTGTCAGCCCGGAATGATAGAGCCCTCGCGACAGCCGCTCGGTGCCTCCGCAGTTCCGCTGATTGAGACGGACGACGTTCCAGCCGGCGGCCCACGCCTTGTCGGAGATGCCTCGCATGTAATGCGCGAGGCTCGAACCCTCGAGGCCGTGCAGCAGGAGCAACGTCGGGTGACCGGCCGGCTGCTCGTGCCAGTGGCAGTGCGCCAGCACGCGTGCGTCGGTCGCGACGTCGAAGTACCGCTCTGTGGGCGACGGAAGGTTCGGAAAGGAGCGCGGGCGCGCCCACGCGTACAAGGTCTGCTTGTGGCCGCCGGTGAAACGAGGCCGGAACTCAGATAGAAGATAGCCGCGCTGGTGGTCGCTGCGCTGGTGGTCGTTCACGCTTCTCGGTTCTCCGTTCTCAGTTCGTGTTCGGTTCGTCGTTCTCAGTTCAGGGTTCACTGTTCCAGCGGCGACCAACTCGAACATCGAACATGGAGCCAAGAACCCAGCACCGAACCTGAACACGAACCGAGAACCCAGCACACAGAAGAGTGAACTGGAGTGTCTTATATTATCCCCCCATGGAACGCACGCTCGACTCCACGCTGCTACACCTCGTACGCACCCGCCTCGTCGATGACTTTCCCGCGCAGATCGGCGAATGCCTCGACCTGATCACGGACGACGATCTCTGGTGGCGGCCGGACGAGACAACGAACGCGCTCGGAAACCTGGTCCTGCATCTTGCGGGGTCGAATCGTTACTTCATCGGTTATGGCATCGGCGGCCGGGAGGTGGAGCGCAATCGCGACAGCGAGTTTGCAGCGCGCGGTAACCCTGGGAAGTCCGAAGTCCTCCGGCAATGGAACGAGACGGTGCGCATCAGCGCCGAGGTGCTCAACGCCCTCGTGCCGTCCCGCTTGATGGAGACGACGGATCGCACGGGCAAGTCGACGACGATTGCCTCGATGTTGCTGCACGTCAGCCATCACACCGCCGTGCACATGGGCCAGATTGTCTGGATTACGAAGATGCGCCACCCGGGCGCAGTCACCGAGCTGTGGATCAGGACGCGGGACCGGCTGGCTTCAGCGCGTAAATCCTGAATTGCGCGTTGCGGTACACCTCGGGAAGATCAAGTGTCGTCTCGGTGACGAGAAAGTTCAGATCGTAGCGCGCCGCAAGCGCCCGGGCGCCTTCGGCGGTCAGCGTGGGAAAGTCGACCAGCGCGCGCCGTCGCTCGACGACGCGCACGGCAAGGTCGCGGTTGTACATCGCGATCGCCGAATCCTTCACATCCTCGAGCAGCACGTCGCGCTCCGCGCCCACTCGCACACTGCTGCCGTACTTCCATGAATGTCCCGGATCGGCCAGGACGTGGGCGTCAATCGGCTGGCGTGCGATCCACTGCATGGCGTCGGTCCAGGGCGTGTCGGGCAGCGACAGCTGGAACAGCGAGCGTTCCGCATGCTCGCGCTGGATGATGTACGTGCCACGCGCGATCGAGGCCGCGAGCAGGACGATCGCGAGCACCGCGACACCGCGGCCGCGCAGCGATTCGCCGAGCGCTGCAAGGCCGTAGATCGCGACGAGCAGATCGACAACCCAGAACACGCGCGACAGCTGAAACTGCACGGCGACCGCAACATGAGCCGCCACGGCGGGGATCGTGAGCAGAAAGATCGCGACGAGCGCCGTTGCGCCCCAGACGAGCGCGTCGTCGGTGGGCGTGGCCGCGCCGCGTCGCCGGCGGGCCACATGTGCCCACCAGAGGACCGCCAGCAAGCCCAGGTTCGCGGCCCAGGCCCAGATCGGCCACTCGTTGGCGAAGATGAAGTTCTTCTCCGAGAGCGCCTCCAGCCACACGGCGTCCATCGTCACGGCTGCCGCGCGAAGGGGCCCAGCACGGAGCGCCCATACCAGGACCACGACTGCGATACCCGCGCTGACAAGCGCTGCACGCCGCCAGCGTCGATTCAGGACCGCGAGCGCAGTGCCAATGAGAATCGCAAACCAGAGGGCGGTCGTCACATGGCAGACTGCACAGAGACCGACGAGCGCGATGGCGACCCAATCACGGCGGCGAAGCAAGGCCCCTATCGCCAGCATCCCGAAGCCAAACGCCATCAGCCGGGGGTGAAAGTAGGGCTCGAGCGAGTTCGCGCTCGTGAGCGGTATGCGATGCCGTAGCGTCACGACGGCCGCCAACGCCAGAACGAGCCAGGGCGAAGGATAGAGGCGCGTGCCGATCGACACGACGCCCGCCCAGATCAGGACAAGGGACACGAGGTACGCGCCGAAGAACAACGACTCCGTCGACGCCCCGGTCGTGCGTCCAATCAAGGCAAGGACTTCATCGAGGACGAAGAACTGGCCTTGCGTGTCAATAAGCGTGGCATCGCGGGGAAACGTCGCGGGGTTTTCTGCGTGGACGACGGCCGGAACATAGGCCGCCTGGTCGGAAACGCCGTAGCGGTATCCCGCCCCGTTGGCCGTGGCAAGCAGGATGAATCCGACGAGGCCGGCGAGAAGGCCTGTGACGATCTTCAAAAATTCGACGCTTCGTCCGCGCTCGGTCCGTACATCGCAGGGACCGGGACGTCGTTCAGCCGCAGATACACACTCAGCTGGCCCCGGTGATGGACCAGGTGGTTCAGTACGAACCCGCGCCAGACCGAGGTCTTCGGCATCGTGAAGAGCTTCTGGCCGTTCTGCTTCAGCGACCATGGCGCCATCAATTCGGCGTCGCTCTTGCCCGTCAGGGCAGAGCGTGTCTCCGACACATTCTTGTCGAATCGCGTCAGCAGATCGACGAGGGAGGTCGCCGCCGTGTTGGTGTTCTGGGCGCCCACGTCGAACTCCGACTCGTTCAGCGTCACCGCGCCCCAGCCAGGCAGCGTAGCCACGTGCGTCGCGAGGTCGCCGAGCGACCACGACTTCATATGCGGCTTCCACGCGAACTTGTCCTCGGGCACGCGCTCGAGGAGCTTGCGCGTGATCGTCATCTCGCGATCGAATTCCGGAAGCAGCGCGTCCACCATCGCCATGATCAGTTGCTTCCGCGTCCGAAATTAACCTTGGGCACCTGTTCGGCGGCCGGCGGAGCGTTGAAGAGCGGATACTCCTTGAAGCCGAAGATGCTTGCGGTGACGTTCGACGGAAACTGGCGCCGCGTGGTGTTGTAATCCTGCACGCGCTCGTTGTATCGCATGCGTTCCACCGCGATCCTGTTTTCCGTACCGGAGAGTTCATCCATCAAGCGGTTGAAAGTCTCGTTCGATCGCAGCTGGGGATAGTTCTCGACGATCACGAGCAGCCGTGCGAGAGCAGCGCTCTGCTCGTTGGCCGCCTGGATCGTCTGGTCTGGAGTCGTCGCGCCCGCCAGCTTCGCGCGCGATTCCGCAATCTGTCCGAAGACGTCCTTCTCCTGCTGCGCGATCCCCTTCGTCGTCTCCACGAGGTTGGGAATGAGGTCGTTACGCCGTTGCAGCTGGTTCTCGACCTGCGCCCACTGCGCCTTGACGCCCTCTTCCTTGCTGACGAACGTGTTGTATGAACAGCCCGAGGACCCGCTGACTGCCGTAAGCAGCAGCACCACGAGCATCGTCGATCGAATGTGTCGAGTCATCATCACTTCCGCTTTCTAGTCAGCATTCTGCATTCTGAATTCGAAATTTACCAGCCCGCGCCGCCGCCGCCACCTCCGCTGCGCCCTCCGCCAAACCCTCCGAAGCCGCCGCCGAATCCACCACCTCCGCGGCCGAAGCCACCGCCGCCACCGCCGAATGGGCCGACGCCGCTGTTCCATCCGCTCCACCCGCCGCCGCCCCAGCCGGGGCCAAACCGGCGGCGCCGTCGCGTCCGGCCGATCACGTTGAGAAGGATGAAGATAATGAAGAGCGCCCAGATGAGGTTTCCACCCGAGCCGATGTTCGGAGCGTTACCGCTCGGCTCCGGCCGGACTCCCTGGAGCGTGACATTTCGTCCCTGTGCGATGCGAAAAACGATCCGGGAGAGGCCTGCAAGTAACCCTGGTCCGTACGCGCCGCGCCGGAATTCGGGCGCCATATACTGCCGGCTGACTTCACCAGCGAAGCCGTCGGTGATGAACTGCTCGAGGTCGTAGCCGACTTCGATCCACACCTGCCGATCGTTGACGGCCAGAAGCACGAGCGCGCCGTTGTCCTTGCCTCGTTGCCCGATCCCACGTCCACGATTCTCGAACATCTTGACCGCGTACTCGCGGATGTCCGCGTAGGGCTTGAAGGTCGGGATGGTCGCCACCACGACGGCATCGCCGCTGGCCTGTTGTAGCGACCGGATGAGCGCTTCCATTGCGTTCGTGCTTGGCTCGTCTATGACGTTCGCGAAGTCATTGACCGGCTGCGTCAGCTCGGGCGGCAACTCCTGCGCCGCGGCTGTCGCCGCCACGAAGGCCACAAAGACGAATTGGCCACAAAGCGCACCAAGAACACTAAGTACAGAAAAACCCTTTGTGATCTTGGTGTCCGTTGTGGCTAAAACCGTCTTTGTGTCCATCGCGGCGACCGTGCTTATGCGCGCCACGTATCGATAAACCGTGCGAGCTGTTCGACGGCGGCTAGATACTCAGGAAACAGCCGCGCCGCATCGGTTGTCGTCATGGCCGATGGCCGCTCGAGCGACAGGATGTCGCTGACGACCGATTCGGGAAGCTGCGCCAGCCTGGCGCCGCCGCGCGTTGCCGTTGCACGGTCGCGCGTCTCGGATCCGTTGAGTCGTGCGATGTTGCGGAGGAGCGAGCCGAACGCCGGCGCCGAGGCGGTGACGAGTTTGGTTACCGCACGCGGTGTGCCGCCTGCCTCGATGAACCCCTCGCGCAGGTGAACGAGATGACTCTTGATCTGCGTCTCGCACGCGCGGCGCAGGTCGGCGCGTACAATCGTGATGCCGTCAAACGGGTTGGCGCCGAAGAGGAGCTCGTGCGCGCGCTGGATTTCGCCGTACTCGAGCGGAAATGCGTCCAGGGACCGGCGGAACTCGTCTTCGGGCAGGAGCAGCGGCGTCCCGATTCGCTCGCGCTGCCATCCGTGCGATATCTTGGCGCAGGCTTCGAGGTCCCCGACGGCCAGGCTCGTCACCAGCGCGAGGGAGGAGAGCGGACCCTCGCCGTTTTCTTCGACATGGGACCCGTAGGCAACGACCGATCGCAGGCGGTCGCCAAAAACACTGCGCAAACCCGCCACGAGCCGATCCGCGGCGGGCCGCCATGAAGCAGCACCCATACTTCGATTCTAGGTGATGTTATGCTCGGCGCCGTCAGGGACAACCTTCAGGGAGATCATGCTCATCGTTGACGCGCAGGTGCACATCTGGGCCGCAGACACCCCCGGACGTCCATGGCCGCCGGGCCGCGGGCAGGAGCCGCAGAAGCCCTACCCGGTGACAAAGGAGATGGTCCTCGCCGCGATGGATGAGGCGGGCGTCGATCGCGCCGTGCTCATTCCGCCGTCGTGGGAAGGCGACTACAACGATCTCGTGCTCGAGGCGGCCCAGCTTCACCCTGATCGATTTGCGGCGATGGGCCGCCTGTCGATCCAGAAGCCCGAAAGTCGCGAGCTCGTCGCGGGATGGAAGCGTCAAAGGGGGATGCTCGGCATCCGCCTCACGTTTCACCTGGAAGAACACCGCAAATGGCTGTTCGACGGCACCGCGGACTGGCTCTGGCCGGTGGCGCAACGCGCCGGCGTGCCGCTCATGGTGTACGCCCCCGCGTCGGTGCGAAAAATCGAAGAGGTCGCTGCGCGGCATCCGGGTCTCCGGCTCGTGATCGATCACCTCGCCCTCGGCGTCCACGCGCGCGGCAACCTCGCATTCGTCGAGCTCGCCGATGTCTGCCGGCTCGCGCGGCTGCCGAATGTGGCGGTCAAGGCCTCAGCGCTGCCATGCCACTCCACGCTGCCGTACCCCTTCCGCGATCTGCACCCGCACATCCGCCGCGTGTACGACTCGTTCGGTCCCGAGCGGATGTTCTGGGGTACCGACTGGACGCGACTTCCGTGTCCGTGGCACGAGGCCGTGACACTCTTCACGGAGGAGCTGCCGTGGCTGACTGATGATGACAAGCGCTGGATAATGGGCCACGGTCTGTCTCAGTTCCTCGGGTGGGACACGGCGGCGCTCTCGCGCGCCGCGGCCTCGTTGTAATTCCTAGTTCACATCGCGGCCAGGGGTCTTAGGCCCATTACGGGGCACGGAGGCACGAAGGCCGGAGGGCATCCAACGTTGCACTAGAATGAGCGGAATGCAGCTGCGCGAGCTGAACATCGGCTGTTTCGGCGGTGGTACGGGCCTTCCCAGCCTCCTCGGCGGTCTCAAGAATAATCCCTGGCTCCATCTCAACGCCGTTGTCACGATGTTCGACAGCGGCGGAAGCTCGGGTCAGCTACGTGACGAGCTTGGTGTGCTGCCGCCCGGCGATGTCTTGAAGTGCGCGCTGGCGCTCGCGAGGAACGAAGGCGAGGCTCGTCGCGTCCTGTTGTCCCGGCTCCCGACCCTGGAGCATCACGCGCGCCTTGCCGGACACACCGGCGGCAATCTCCTGCTGTCGATGATGGAGCAGTACAGCGGTGACTTCCTTGCCGCCGTAGACGGACTGCGCGGGCTGCTTGGCTGCAAAGGCAAAGTGTGGCCGGTCAGCGTACAACCCGCGTCCGTCTGCGCCGAGTATGGCGACGGGACCATCACGCGGGGGGAAGTGGAAGTCGATGCCGGGCAGACACGCGGCAACCAGGTGCGGCGTCTGTGGCTCGAGCCGGAGGTGGCGATCCACCCGGCCGTCGCTGAAGCGATTCGCGAGTTCGACGCGGTGATCATCGGCCCGGGAAGTTTCTTCACCAGCATCCTTCCGCCCTTGCTCGTTCGAGGCGTGAAGGATGCGCTCGACGATATGGGAGGACCGATCGTCCTCATCTCAAACCTGCTCACCGAGGGTCGCGGCATGGCGGGTTTCACCGCCGCGGAATCGGCGCGGTGGGTATCTGACGCAATCGGCCGCCCCGTGGACGTGGTTATCGCGAATACCGGCCGCCCGTCGCTCGATGGGTTGATGCGGTACGCCGCGGAACACAAAGAGCCGCTCGAGCTTGGCGAGTTCGATTCAGAGACCACGGTCGTCCAGGGACGTTTCTGGTGCACGGAAATCGCGCGCCACGATCGCCGCCGCCTGGCGTTTGCCGTCTGGAGTGTCTTGAGTGGAAGGTTGTTGCAGGCGACTCAGGTTCAGACGGTTCAGGCGGTTCAGAAGGTTCAGTAGGTCCAGTTCAGGAGGTTCAGGCGGTTCGCTTCACGCGCTTCTTCTTCGCCACGGTCTTCACACTCTTCACAACACCGGCACGCTTCGCACCTCTTGCACCCTTCGCACCCACTGAACCCTTTGAACGTTCACCTTCTGAACCCCTTGAACCTTCTGAACCCTTTGAACCACGCATTTCCAGTGCACGCTCAACAATTTTCTTAAACATAGCCCCAGCCTCGCCCCCCTGGGCGGGTCGATGCGAGATCCAGATGCCGGGGTTGTCCTGCGCAAGGATGTCGGCGAAGTCTCCTCCGCTCTTGACGCTGAGCGGGGCGAACTCCGTGATGTCCACGTCGCCGGCCCACTCGTCGCGGTGTTTGATGAGGAGCCACGATCTGTCGCTGCCGCCCGCCCATTTGCCCTTCGTGCGCACGAGCACCCACGATCCCTTGAGCTTGTATCCCTTCAGCGTGAACTTCAGATCGCCCTTCTTCAACGCCGCGTCGACGTCGTCGATTTCCGGGACCCAGGTGCCGACGTCCCAGAGCATCACGATCCCGGCGCCGTAGCCGGAAGGAATGACGCCTTCGAACGTGCCGTACTCGATCGGGTGATCTTCAACCGCCATCGCCAGGCGCTTCGTGGAGGGATCCAGCGACGGTCCTTTCGGTACCGCCCACGAGAGCAGCACGCCGTTGTGCTCGAGGCGGAGGTCATAGTGCAGGTGACTGGCGAGATGTTTCTGGACGCAGAAGAAGTGTTCTTTCTGTCCCGTCGTTTTGCGCGCGCGGGCGGCGGCAAGCTTCGGATCGCCTTCGGGCTCAGGCGATTCCTTGAAGTTGCGTTTTTGCTTGTATTTTTCGAGAACCATACGAGCCTAGTAGTTCGAGGTGCGGCCTTCGAGCCTGGTAATAGGCTTCGACAACAGCAGCATGATGATGCCCATCGCGACGCCGATCGCCGCGACGATGCCGAAGAGTTCGTGGAGAGGCATGGCTTCGTAGAACGCGGCGAGTCGCCCGCCGATGTAATTGCCGACTGCCGACCCGAGGAACCAAACACCCATCACCAGTCCACCGATGCGGACGGGCGCCAGCTTCGACATCGCGCTCAATCCCACCGGACTCAATGAGAGCTCGCCCCACGTGTGAAGCAGATAGACCACGGTGAGCCACATCGGGCTGACCTTCATGCCTTGTTCCGCCAGCAGTGCGGCAGGCACCAGCACGGCGAAGCCCGCCCCCACCAAGAGCAGTCCCATTCCGAACTTGGCGGTGCTCGACGGCTCCTTCCCGCGCCGCGCGAGATGGACCCACAGCCACGCAAATACTGGTGCGAAGGTGATGATGAACACGGAGTTCATCGACTGGAACCAGCTGCTCGGGAATTCCCATCCCAAAAACACGTTGTTCGTGTCGCGATCGGCAAACAGGTTGAGTGTCGACCCTGCCTGCTCGAACTCGGCCCAGAACAACGAAGCCGCGAGGAAAAGCACGCCGATCACATACAGGCGTTTGCGCTCCGCCGGCGTCCAACCGGGAGAGAAAAACAGCCAGCCGAAAAAGACCACCGTCAACGCCAGCAGGAAGTAGCCAGCCGCGTCCGCAACCTGCGTTGGGGTGACAGGAATCGCGCCGGTGTACGCGCCGACGGCGAAAAGGACAATGGAGCCGAGCACGACGCCCGCCCACAGAGCGGCGCTTCGCTTCCTGCGCGCCGACTCTTCTGGCGAGTCTCCTTCAGCGGGATGAAGACCGGCATCGCCAAGGCGCTTTCTGCCGAGCGAGTACTGAATCAGACCGAGGGTCATTCCGACCCCTGCGGCTGCAAATCCTGCGTGCCAGTTCACGCGCTGCCCGAGGTATCCGCACACGATCGGCGCGATCATCGCCCCGATGTTGATCCCCATATAGAAGATCGAATAGCCGGCGTCGCGCCGGATGTCGTCCGGCGTGTAGAGCCGGCCGACGATGACGCTGACATTGCCTTTGAGGAGGCCGGTGCCGATGACGATGAGGAGGAGCCCGAGATAGAAGGTCGTCAGCGATGGGAACGCCATGCAGAAATGGCCGGCCGCGATGAGGATGCCGCCGTAGAGCACTGCGCGTTGAGCGCCGATGAGACGATCCGCGATCCACCCGCCAGGGAGCGTGGTCATGTACACCATCGACGTGTACAAACCGTAAATAGCCCCCGCTTCCGCGGTGCCGAACCCGAGGCCGCCCGCGGTGAGCGGCGCGGTCATGAAGAGGATGAGGAGCGCGCGCATGCCGTAATAGCTGAAGCGCTCCCACATCTCGGTGAAGAACAGTGTCGAGAGGCCGCGCGGATGGCCAAAGAAGCCACTGTCGGTCGTCACGTCGAAAGCATATCGTGGAAATACAATGGGAACGTATGCAGGTCCTGCTCGTCTCCACGTACGACCTCGGACGCCAGCCGTTCGGTCTGGCGTCGCCTGCCGCGTGGCTTCGCCGCGCCGGCGTGGCAACCGAGTGCGTTGACACGTCGAGGGAGCCCCTCAGCGACGATCGCATCGCCGGCGCAGATCTGGTGGCGTTCTACCTGCCGATGCACACCGCAACGCGCCTGGCTGCGCCACTCATCGATCGCGTCAGGCGCATCAACCCCTCGGCGAGGATTGCTGCGTACGGGTTGTATGCGCCCCTGAATGCGGAATGGCTGCGAGAGCGGGGCGTGACGCACGTGCTGGGGCCAGAGGCGGAGAGCGATCTGGTAGGGCTCGCCAGTGCTGCGGCGGGTCCGAAAGGATCTGTTGCGGCGGGTCCGAAAGGACCCGCCCTACGGTTGATTCAACCGGATCGCGCTGGCTTGCCACCGCTCACTCGCTACGCGGCATTGCAGATGCCCGATGGATCGACGCGCACCGTCGGAAGCACCGACGCCACGCGCGGGTGCAAACATCTGTGCCGGCACTGTCCGATTGTGCCGGTCTACCGGGGACGCTTTTACGCAGTGCCGATTGACGTCGTCCTTGACGATATCCGAGCGCAGGTCGACGCGGGCGCGCAGCACATCAGCTTCGGCGATCCGGATTTCCTCAATGGCCCGACGCACGCCCGACGAATCATCGAGCGTGTCAGCGAGCAATTCCCGTGCATCACCTACGACGTCACGATCAAGATCGAACATCTCCTGAAGCACGCCGAGATATTGCCGTTGCTGGCGCAATCGGGGTGCTTGTTCATCACCAGCGCCGTCGAATCGATCGACGACTATGTGCTGCAGCAGCTTGCCAAGGGGCACACGCGCGCCGATTTCGTCCGCGCCGTGCAGTTGTGCCGCACGGCCGGCGTGACGCTGATGCCAACGTTCGTCGCCTTCACGCCGTGGACGACGTTGGAGGGATACGTCGAGCTGCTCCAGACGATTGAGGACCTCGAACTGGTGGAGCACGTCGCGCCTATTCAGCTCGCCATCCGGCTGCTGGTGACGACAGGCTCGCCGCTGCTCGAACTGGCCGACATCCGTGCCGTGACGAGCACCTTCGATCGGGGCTCGCTGACGTGGCCGTGGCGCCATCGCGATCCGCGTGTCGATGCGCTGCAGCAGGCGGTCATGCGGCTGGTTGGCTCGAACGCCAACGTGGCACGTAGCGCCACGTTCGCGGCAATCTGCAAGGAAGCCGCGCAGCGCGGGTCCTTTTGGACCCGCCGAGACCACCCGAGTCTGACCGCGCAACCGGCTGTTCCCTACCTCACGGAAGCCTGGTACTGCTGCGCCGAGCCCTCGCTGGAAGACCTCCGCCTCGTCTGAGCTTCGTAGGGATCGGGGATCGGGGATCGGGGATCAGGATTGAAAAGGGTTCTTCTACTCGCGACGACGACCGGTTATCAAATCCGCTCGTTTGGTGAGGCCGCGGAGGCGCTGGGCATCCGTCTTGTGTTCGCGAGCGATCGTTGCGATCAACTCGAGGACCCGTGGTGGGACCAGGCGATTCCGATCCGTTTCCACGATGAGGCGGCATCCGTCCGGGCGATCGTGGAGGCTTTCGGAGCGAATCCTCCCGACGGGATTCTTGCGGTAGGCGATCGGCCGGTCACCCTCGCCGCGCGATTGAACGATGCGTTCAGCCTTCCTGGCAACCCGGTTTCCGCGGCGCTGGCGAGTCGAAACAAGCTCGAGAGCCGCCTGGCGCTCAAGGCGGCGCATCTGGCGGTGCCGTGGTTTCACCCGCTGTCTCTCGACGCCGATCCGCTGAACACCTCGTTCACGGTTACCTATCCAGCGGTCATCAAACCGCTCGCGATGTCTGGCAGCCGGGGCGTGATCCGCGTCAATACGCCGGACGAGTTTGTTTCAGCGTTCGAGCGGCTGCGCGCCCTGCTGGCGCAGCCTGACGTGCGGGTTGAGCGCGATGCCGCACACGACACCCTTCTTGTCGAGTCGTTCATTCCAGGACGCGAGTTTGCGGTTGAGGGCGTGATGACGGCGGGCACGCTTCGCGTGTTCGCGATTTTCGACAAGCCCGATCCGCTCGATGGCCCCTTCTTCGAGGAGACGATCTACGTCACGCCATCTCGCGAGCATGCGGATGTCCAGCACGAGATAGCCGCGGCGGTGGCGTCCTCGGCGTCCGCGCTCGGCCTGTGTCACGGACCAGTGCACGCCGAATGTCGCCTCAATGATCGCGGGGTCTTCGTGCTCGAGGTCGCGGCGCGGCCAATCGGCGGGCTTTGCTCGCGCGCGCTCGCTTTCGTGTCTGCGGGCGGCGCCCGCACGTCACTCGAAGAGGTGCTGCTCCGTCACGCCATCGGCGAAGACGTCGCCGGCTATTCGCGGGAACCAGAGGCGTCGGGCGTGATGATGATTCCCATTCCGCATCGCGGGATCTACAAGGGCGTCGAAGGGGAGGATGCGGCGGGGCGCGTCGCACATGTGACAGACGTTCGCATCACCGCCAAGCTGGACGCAAGACTCGTCCCTCTGCCGGAAGGGAGAAGCTATCTGGGATTCATTTTCGCGCGTGCTGCCAACCCATTCGAAGTCGAACGGGCGCTGCGCGTCGCTCATACACAGCTGCGGTTCGTGATCAACAAAGACCTCCTGGTAACCGACCGGGCCTGAGGCCGGTTACTTTGTCTGCTGGGGCACGTACCCGGGAGGCAGCGCCGCGCCTTCGCCAAAGAAGAAGTCCTCCATGTGCTTGCCGATCAGTTCCTGCGCCTCCTTTTGCCACGGCATCAATCGGTACTCGTTGAGGATCATCTTCATCCGCTCTTCCCACAGCTTCCAGGCCTGTGCCGAGACGTTCTCGTAAATCCGCTGTCCCAGCTCGCCGGGCCAGGGAGGAGAATCGAGACCAGGTAACTCTTTCTGAAACTTCGTACACATCACCATACGACCCGTCTTGTTACCCACGACGGGTTGATTCTGGGGAGCGGGATCGCAATCAGCCATGCGAGCCATCGTATAACTCCACCTCTCAAAGCCCAACTCCCAACCGGAGTCGGGAGTTGAAACATTGGTCCGTATGGAAACCCCACGCATTTCTACCTCAACTGTCGGGATCCACTTCAGCATTTCAGGATGGTTCGATCGAGCTACTCCTGTAAACCATGAGGGCTCAAGCACTTACTTTTCCTGACGGGCTGGCATCCGCCTTGTAACCCCGGCTGCCAACGCTGAATCGCGGACGCGATTCGCAACCGGTGACCGACCCATTGGTTGCTGATGTAACGAGGAGGAATGCTGTGGACGGAGTACGCAAGGAACGCCGCGGATTTGCTTCAATGTCCCCTGAAAAGCAGCGCGAGATCGCCAGCAAGGGCGGCCGTGCCGCTCACGAAAAGGGCACCGCGCACGAGTGGACACCCGACGAGGCCCGTAACGCGGGACGCAAGGGTGGACAGATCAGTCGCGGGGGGCGCGGACGTCTCATGCCGACCACGGCAGGAGATGTGAATAACAATCTCGGCGGGACTTCTGCTTCCGGCGCAGAGTCCCGCCGCGCGGACTAACGACTGTCGCACGCGGCTCGACTCGACCCGACTCGACCGGTTTGAGGTGTGCACGTGCGCATTTTGTGTTGCGGCCTGCTGCTCGCCGCGGCAGGAGTAGCCCCCGCCGCGGCGCAGACGTCGACCAATCAGCCCGCTAGTACCCAGAACACCAGCACGGAAACCAGGCCCGCGTTGCCGACCTTCTTCGGCGACACGGGTCTGTGGTTCGTTCCGACGGCGGATACCCTTCCGTCGCACCGGGTGTCCGTCAGCCTGTTCCGTGCGAACTTCGATCGTCGGCAAGGTCTCACCGACGTCAGCGATATCGGAATCACTGCGGCAATTGGACTCAACGACTACGTAGAACTGTTTGGCTCGTGGAAAGTCGTTCGTCTGCGTCGCGGAGTGCGAAACCCGGTATTCATCCCCTCCGACGTCGCGTTTGGCGGCATCGATTCACAGTACCCGTACATGAGGCGCGGTTGGTCGAAAACGCTCGGCGGCCCGCCCACCGTCGGAGCCAAATTCGCCGTCATCTCGCAGTCGCGTGGCGATGCGATGAGCCTCGCGCTTCGTCCTGTGGTTGAATTTCCCGGCGGCGCCGATTGGTCAGGCACAAACGAGCTGATCGGTCACATTGATCTGGTTGCGAGCCGCGAGCTGAATAACAGCGTCGAGCTCACCGGCACGATCGGTGGGGTGCTTCGCGGGGATCCCGAGCCGTTCTCGCTCTCGGATGGCATGGCGTGGGGCGTCGGTGCCATCCTCGGCACGCGTTCTCGTTTTCGCGGCCTGATCGAGTACGTCGGCGAATGGTCCTTCGACGAAAACGCGGTCACTCTTCAGCCCCCGTACCGCGGCGACGATGGCAGCATCGCACCGCTCCTGAGTGGCATTCGCGACGACGCACACATCAAGGTCGGCGGCGTGTTTCAGGCGAGGAACGGTGCGTTCGTCCACGCCGGCGTCAACTTCAGCCAAAACACCGGCACGCACATGATCAACGGCAGGGATCAGACCAACAACCCGTGGGGGTTCGACATTCGCGTCGGCTGGCATCCCGGCGTGAAGGTGTACGTGCCGCCGCCGCCACCGCCGCCTGAGATCCGCGAGGTGATCCGCGAGGTTCCGGCCGCGGCAGCGCCCGCGCCGCCGGCGCCAAACCGTCCGCCGGTGTTCAACGGCCCAATCCAGGCGAACCCGCCGGTCCTCGAGCCGGGGCAATCGACGAATCTGAGCGCCCCCGCAACGGATCCCGATGGCGACACGATCACCTATACGTGGAGCGCACCGGCAGGGTCGTTCAGCTCGCAGAACGGGATGAATACGATCTGGACGGCGCCGAACGCGGAGGGCAACTACCCATTGACCGTGGTCGCGTCGGATGGCCGTGGTGGCACCGCGACCAATTCGACCACGATTCCGGTGATGCGGCGCGCGCCGCTGGTGTTCGACGACGTGTACTTCGACTTCGACATGTCGAGTCTCAAACCCGAGGCGATCAGGATCCTGGACGCTGCGGTGATGAGCCTGCAGGCGAACCCGCGTCTCAACGTGACGATTGAAGGGCATACCGACAGCGTCGGCACCGCCGAATACAACCTGTCGCTTGGTGAGCGTCGCGCGAACGCGGTCCGCGACTACCTCCTCAATCGCGGCATCGCGGCGGCGCGCCTGAGGACCGTGAGCTACGGCGAGGAGCGCCCGAAGGCTGACAACAGCACGGCCGAGGGACGCGCCATGAATCGCCGGGCCTCGTTTGTGACGATGACGATCCAGTAGGGCAGCCGGCAGCGGGTAGCAGGCAGCGGCGACGGGCAGCAGACATTCCAATACTGCGATCCGTTGCCTGCTGCAGGCTCCCGCCGAGTCGGCACCCTTCATGCTCTAGTCACGGTCATGAGATTCCTGAAACTGTACCTCGTCGGTTATTTCATCCTGCTGCTTGGCGCCGGCCTGGCGTTATGGCAGTCCGGAATCCTCCGGCAGATCCCCGGGATCTGGCTGGCCATCGGCGCGATCATCGCCGTCGGCTTCGGGATCATGCTGGCAGTCGCGTCGGGACGGCCGGCGGTTACGACACGCGAGTAGGCGCTAGCCCGAGCGTGCCTTGGCATGACGTGTGTTACTGCACACCCCGCCATGCCGGGAGCACGCTCCTTTTTTTCCGTTTTGCTCCTCCTCGTTGCCCTCCTGGCGGCCGGATGCCGTGAGCAGGGCGATATCACGATTCACAAACTCGATTTTCAAGGCGTCAAGCAAGTCGACAAGAATGCGCTTGCGGCCGCCCTGCAGACGAAAACGGGTTCACGGCTGCCGTGGGGCCAGAAGACCTATTTCGATCGTCGCGCGTTCGACGCCGACCTCGAACGGATCCTTGCGTTCTACCGCGATCGCGGATTCCCCGACGCGCGCGTCAGTTCCTTCGACATCACGCTGAATGACACGCAGGACCAGGTTGACGTCGTTCTCAACATCTCGGAAGGGCAGCCGACGCTCGTTGCCGGGATCGAACTGACCGGTTTCGACGTGGTGCCGCCGAAGGAACTGCGCAACCTGCGTGATTCGCTGCCGTTGCAGCCGAACAAGCCCCTCGATCGACAGCTCGCCGTTGCGTCGCGCGAGCGCGCGCTGAACGTGCTCCGTGACTACGGCTATCCGTACGCAGAGGTGACGATCGCGCAGCAAGGCGGCGAACAGAATCAGATCACGGTCACGTTTGCGGCGACGCCCGGCACGCTGGCGTATTTCGGTCCTGTCGAAATCGTCGGCGAGAAGAGCGTGGGCGACAACATCATCCGGCGACAGCTCACATACAAGCCCGGAGACCTGTTTACGCGCCGCGAGCTGCGCGAGTCGCAGCGGAAGCTGTACCGCCTCGAGCTGTTCGAGTTTGCGAACGCCGAGTCGAAGGAGGACAAGGCCACGCAGTCTCCGGAAGTTCCGACGCGCGTCACAGTGGCGGAGGGCAAACACCGCCGCTTGACGACCGGCCTGGGCTACGGGTCGGAGGAAAAGGCGCGCGCGACCCTCCGGTGGGACCATGTGAACTTCTTCGGCGGCGCGCGCCACGCAGGCTTCGAAGGCAAGTGGTCGTCGCTCGATCGCGGCGTCCGGATCGACTACACCGAGCCCTATTTCTTCGCCTCGCATTTTGCGATGAACGTCGAAGGGCGCGCGTGGAAGGCGGTTGAGCCGGTCTACTCGTTGGACTCGCTCGGCGGGCGCGTTACATTGCGCCATCAGGCCAACTCGGTGAACTACTGGGCTGTCTCCCTCATCAACGAGTTCCAGCGCAGCAGCATCAGCAACGCCGGACTCGAGGACTTCAGCATTCGCAACAACCTCATCGCCCTGGGCCTCGATCCGCGCACAGGTCAGACGCGCGGAACGACCGGAGCGATCGCCTTCGACATCAATCACAACACGACCAACAACATCCTCGACGCCAACCGCGGGTACGTCCTGGCCGCTCATGTCGAGGAGGCGGGCAAGTGGCTGTGGGGCACCTACAACTACTGGGAGGTGAGGGGTGAAGCGCGCCACTATGTGACGGTCGCGCGTCGGTTCGTGTACGCCAACCGGATCAACCTGGGCACGATTGACGCGCTGGGCAACGCGGCGAGCGTGCCGTTCTTCAAGCGTTATTTTCTCGGCGGTGCCACGAGCATCCGCGGATGGGGGAGGTACGAAGTCAGCCCCTTGAGCGGCTTCGGCCTGCCGATCGGCGGCTTCACGATGCTCGAAGGATCGTCGGAGGTCCGGATGCCGCTGGCGGGAAAGCTCGGGGGCGTGGCGTTCTTCGATTACGGCAATGTCTGGGCGGACTCGTTGAAGTTCAGCGGGGGCAACATGCAATTTGCGGCCGGTCCAGGACTCCGGTACCTGACCCCGGTCGGCCCCGCTCGCGTCGACTTCGGCTACCAGCTGAATCGGATTCCGAACCTCCTGGTCAATGGGAAGCCTGAATCGCGTCACTGGCGCATCCACTTCAGCATCGGCCAGGCATTTTGAAATGGTGAGTTCAGCCTGTCCATGTCGCTAACCCGCAGGTCGCTTCAGGTCTTCGCGTTCATCTGCACCCTGATCGTCGGCGCCACGTCGATGGCAGTCATCGTCACGCAAACCACCTGGTTCAAAGAATGGCTGCGAGGTTTCATCGTTCGCCAGGCCGACGACTACGTGAACGGCCGCCTGACGATTGGCCGCCTCGACGGCAACCTGTTCTTCGGCGTGGAGATGGAGGATGTCGACATCACGATGAACGGCAAGCCCGTGGTTGCGCTCAAGGATGTCGGCCTCGACTACAACCTGCTGACGTTCATTCGCGGACACCTGGTCCTCGATCACATCCGCCTCAACGAGCCGACGCTGCACGTGGAGAAGACGCCGAAGGGATGGAACCTCGGCGAGCTGGTGAAGGCGCAGACGCCGAATCCGAACACACCAAAGAACCGGAGGCCGATCGAGGTCGGCGAGATCGGCATCAGCGAGGGCACCCTGTACCTGGAGGGGCAGCCGGTGGGGACGTCGGGCGTCAACCTTCCAAAGGTCATCGACAAGATCGACGCGTCCGTGGCTGTGTCCAGCGACGCGAACGAGCTGAAGGTGGCCATCGCACACATATCGCTACGCGGACAGCATCCGGATGTCGGTCTCAACGATCTTTCGGGCATCATCCGGCGGCATGAGGACAGCATCACGATTGAAGACCTGTCGCTGCGGACCGAGGAGACCTCGCTTCGCGTCGGTGGATCCATCCGCAACATCGACAGCGGCAATCCCGTCATCAACGTCAAGGCGTCTTCCGACAAGTTTGCGATGAACGAGGCCGCGAAGCTGGTGCCGGCGCTGCGCGGCTACGAGAATCTGCAGCCGGCGTTCGAGATCAACGTCAGTGGTCCCGCTGATCGCCTCGACGTCCAGCTGAACGTCCGCGAGAAGGAAGTTGGACAAGTTGCCGGCAATCTCATCGTCGACGCACAGGGACCGGAGCGGCGGATTGCAGGCGAGGCGCAGACCGAGCATTTCAACGTTGGCGCGCTCGTTCGCGGCGCGTCTGTGAGGACCGACGTCACAGGCCGCGGCACGATGGACCTCGTGTTTCCGTCGACGGGAAAGCCGATGCGCGGGACGTACACGATGAACGCCTCCAGGGCGGTCGTGGCCGGCTACGAAGCGCGCAACCTGCACGCGAAGGGGCGTATCGACGGGCAGCTCGTCACGGTGGATGCGGCCGGGGCGGCGTACGGCGGTCACGCGACCGCGACCGGCACGGTCAGGGCGGAAGCTCCGTTGACGCTCGACCTCGAGGGACGCGCCACGAACGTCGATCTGCGCAACCTGCCGCCGCAGCTGAAGGTGCCCGGAGTGCCGAGCAATCTTCAGTTCAGCTACACGCTCGCAGGACGCGGTCCAGTGCTGTCGGGTGACGTGCAGATGGAGGAGTCCACGCTCGCCGACGCGACGATCGCGCCCGGGACCATCGGCTCCTTCAGCATCGGGGGCGGTGCCCCGGAGTACTCGGCAAAGGGGCAGGTGTCGAACCTCGATCTGCAGAAGATTGGTCATGGGTTCAAGATTCCCGCGCTCGACACCGACAAGTTTCAGAGCCGCGTCAATGCGACCGCCTTCGATGTGACAGGCATTGGCGGCGGGCGGTATCCGCTGACGCTCGACGCCACGGGCACCCTGGTGGATTCCGAGATCTTCCGCGCCACCGTTCCGCATTTCGAGTTCACGACGAACTTTGGGGACGGAGACGCACGCGTCGTTGCAATGGGCCAGTTCACCGGGCTCGATCCGGCGGCGATCGCCGACGACAACCGCGTCGCCGGCAGGGTCGATGGCGACGTCGACGTGAACGTCACGCTTCGCAACTACGCGAGCGGCGTTACCGTGGACTCACTCGACGCGACCGGTCGCGTCAACGTGGGGCACTCCACCATCGGCGGCCTTGATATCGACAAGGGGGTCGTCGACGGCACGTACACGAATCGCGCCGGCACTCTCAATGAACTCGTAATCGACGGGCCAGACCTTCACGCAAACGGCCGTGGCCCGATCGCGTTGAACGATACCGGTTCCTCCAACCTGACGATGCACCTGGATACGCCCTCGCTCGATCGGCTCGTGCGAATCGTCGGCCGCGAGGGGCTCAGGGGCGCGGCGATCGTGGACGGCACCGTCACGGGCAACGGGCGCGAACTCAAGGCGCAGGGGACTGTCGACGGCAGCAACATCGGATACGGCGAGAACAGCGCGCTCGATCTCGACAGCACCTTCGAGGCGACGGTGCCGCAGCTCACGCTGGCCGATGCGACGATCCATGCGAAGACGAATGCGACGTTCCTGCAAGTCGGGGGACAGCAGGTCAACGAGCTCGTCGCGGACACGACGTACTCGCACTCCAAGCTCGATTTCAACGCGGTCGCCAAGCAGGGCATCCGTCAGCTGGCGGCCGGAGGCTCCATGATCGTGCACCCCGATCATCGGGAGATCCACGTCGGCAATCTGGCGCTGCAGGCAGAGCAGATCGTGTGGCGGACCGATCCCGCTTCGCATCCGACGATTCAGTACGGCAACAATCGCGTCGTGGTCGATGACATCAAGCTCGTGAACGCCGACCAGCGGATCGAGGCCCAGGGTTCTGTTGGGTCACCGAGCGACACGTTGCACGTGCAGGCTCAGAATGTCGATGTCGCGCAGCTCGACGGGCTGATGCTCGGCGACCAGCGTCTGAGCGGCCGCCTGAACGCCAATGCGACGGTGTCAGGAACAACGGCCGCGCCTCGTGTCGGCGGTGACTTCACCCTCTCGCAGGGTGCATTTCGCAGCTTCAAGTTCGACTCATTCGCGGGCAAGGTTGACTACGCAGGGAGAGGCCTCACCATGGACGTGCGGCTCGACCAGAATCCGCAATCATGGATTACTGCGAAGGGTTTTGCGCCTGTCAGCCTGTTGAGGCCGACTCCGCCTGCGCTTGGCCATGATCACAGCGAGCCTCCAGCCGGCGAAGCGATCAACCTCGAAGTGGCCAGCAGCCAGATCGATCTCGGGGTGGTCCAAGGTTTTACCTCGTACGTAACAAACGTCACCGGCGTGATGCAGGCGAATTTCAAGGTCACCGGCTCCGGATACGATCCGCATCTCGACGGCGGCATTGACATCAGGGGTGGCGCTTTCACCGCGCCCGATCTCGGCATGTCCTACACCGGACTCGATACGCGTATCGACCTGAAGCCGGATGAGGTCACGATCAGCCAGTTCAAGATCCTCGACGACGACAAGAATCCGTTGACCGTCGGCGGGAGCCTTGCGGTCCATGAGCGCGCCGTCGGCGCCGTCGACATCCAGCTGCAGTCGGACAACTTCAAGGTCGTCAAGAACCAGACTGCCGATCTGAAGTTCGACAGCGACATCCACGTCACCGGCACCGTCCGCGCGCCGAAGGTTGAAGGAGCGATCGAGGTCGGGCCGAGTACGATCAACGTCGCCGACCTTCTGGAAACCGCGACCTCGAGAGCGTACTCGACGACGGCGACGGAGATCTCGCCAGCCGAATCGGCGGGGCCCGAGCCGACGACACCGGCGGTCCCGGGCATCTTCGATTCGCTCGAGGTGAGGCTGGCGCTGGCCATACCCGGCGACCTGCTGCTCAGGGGCAACAACATCAAGCCCGCCAATGCGCCAATCGATGTGGGCGACATGAACGCCTATGTCGGCGGGGCCGTCAACATCCTCAAGGCGCCGCAGGGAAAGATCAGGATCAGCGGAGAGGTCAACACGATCCGTGGCGGCTACAACTTCCAGGGCCGCCGGTTCGAGATCCTGCGCGACGGCCGCATCCGCTTCCAGGGGAGCGACGTCATCGACCCGCTGATCGATCTGCAGGCACGACGCGTGATTTCGGCCGTCGAGACGTTCGTCCGCGTGACCGGGACGCTGCGGCAGCCGGAACTCTCGTTCAGAAGCAATCCTCCACTGGAGGAAGCAGAGATCCTGTCACTGATCGCTTTCAACATGCCGATCAACGAGCTGGGCGAAAACCAGCAGGTCTCGCTTGCGCTGCGGGCCCAGGAGCTGGCTGGCGGCTACCTTGCGTCCGGCCTGTCTCGATCGATTGGGAACGCGTTGAACCTCGATGAATTCGAGATCCAGGCAGTGGGCGAACGCGGCCTTGGCCCGAGCATTTCGATCGGTCAACAGATCGGCAGGGGAGCGTTCGTCAGGCTGCGCCAGGGATTCGGCGCCGAGCAGGCAACCGAGTTCATACTCGAATACCAGCTGAGGGAGTACCTGCGGCTGCAGGGAACGGTGGCCGACGTGTCGGGTGCGACGCAGCGCAACGCGTTCCGGCGAGTCGAGCGCGGAGGGCTGGATTTGATCTTCTTTTTCAGTTACTAGCAGCCGGCAGCGGGCCGCCAGCGGCGTGAATAAGTCGCGAACAAATACTGCCAGCTGCGCGCTGCCCGCTGCTGGCTACAAAGCGCGCTCAACTTGGACGCGGGCGTCATTAAAGCACGCCCCTCCACCGAGATCGGTCAGCGCATCGGGCACGAGAGAGGTGCCGGTGAAGCCGTTTGCCGTGTGCTTCCGCCAGATCCCTTTCGGCATCGAGACCGTGCCGCGGCGAATCCACCCGCCGACACCCGCCTTGCACCGCACCTCGCCCAGCGCGTTGAACACCCGCACGTCGTCGCCATCGTTCACGCCGCGCACGGCTGCGTCGTCTGGATGGATCAGCAGCCGAACTTCAGGGCGCGAAAGTTCCGCCAGTGTCGAGCTGATCGTCCTCTCGCTGGCCGGCGTGATGAGCGCGAGCGGGAAGTCGCTCGTCGCCGGGTCCGGCTGATAGCCGTACAGTCCCGCAGGCGCGTCCTGTGCCAGCGCCTCCGGATACAAGTGGACCTTGCGATCCGCCGTGCGCGGCCACACGTCGCGGAACTGGATCGGCCGGCCATCGAAGGGCACGGTCGCGGCGCCGTTGGCGCGGACGCCCTCTCCAACGTCTTCGGGCAACTGTGCGATAACGTCGAGCATCTCTTCCAGCTCTCCTCGTGGATCCATCTCTTCACGCATCCCGGCAAGGTCGATCAGCCCGCCGAAAACTTCAGCATTGGAGCGCGACTCGCCGACGGGCTCGATGACGGGCCTGGCAAGCTGGAGCGCCCAGGGTCCGTACGCCCTTACGAGGTCGTAGCCTTCGAGGAACGTCGTGTTCGGCAGCAGCACGTCCGCGTAGCGCGCGGTGTCGGTCATCACCTGTTCAAAGACGACGGTGAAGAGATCGTCACGCTCCAATCCACGAAGCACCCGGCCCTGGTCAGGCGTCGTCGCCGCCGGATTGCTGTTGTAGACAAACAGCATGTTGATTCGCGGGTCGGTGTATTCGAGCAGCGCGCGGCCCAGCTGGTTCATGTTGACGATGCGGGTCCGCGGTTCGGCGGGCTTGGCCCACGTATTGGTGATGCCCCACGACGCGGTGTTGCTCATCGTGTAGCCGCCGCCACGCTCGCCGAACTTCCCGGCCACGGCAGGCAACGCGAGGATCGCCAGCGAGGCGTTTCCGCCGTTGCGATTCCGTTCCTGGCCCCACCCGCACCTGATCAGCGCAGGCCTCGTCGCGGCGTACAGCTCCGCCACGCGGCGCAGCGCATCGACCGGCACGTCCGCTTCCGCCGCGGCGCGCTCGAAGGTCCACCCGCGCGCTTTCTCGCGAAGCTCCTCGGCGCCGCGCGCGTGTTCCTTCAGAAAGACCTCGTCCGCGTGGCCTTCTTCGAAAAGAAACCGGTGCAATGACAACGCAACCGGCAGGTCGGTTCCTGGTCGCACAGCCAGATGGATATCAGCCTGCCTGGCCAGGGGTGTCGTGCGGGGGTCGACGACGATGAGCACCGCGCCGCGGCGTTGCGCCTCGCGGATGTACGGCACGAGGTGAATACCTGAAGCGGACGGATTCACGCCCCACAGGACGATCAGTCGCGCTTCAGGAAAGTCCTGGTAGGTGATCGACGGCATCTTGCCGTACATCGCCATGTTCGCGGCGCCCGTGGCCGCCGCGCAGACCGTCCGCGCAAGGCGCGACGCGCCCAGCCTCCGGAAAAGGGTGGCGTCGCTCGTGTCCTGTGTCAGCAGGCCGTTCGAGCCGCCGTACGAATAGGGCAGGATCGATTCGCCGCCCCATTGCCGGCGTGTCTCGAGCATTCGTTCGGCAACGAGCGACAACGCTTCGTCCCACGGGACGCGCTCGAAGCTGGCAAGGCCCTTCGGTCCCTTGCGAACCGCGGGGTACAACAATCGATCGGGGCCGTACAGACGTTCAGGGAACCGCCGCACCTTCGCGCAGATATACCCGCCGGTCACGGGGTTGAGCGACGAGCCGTCGATCGCAGCCACGCGCCCGTCCTGGACAGTTACGTCCAGACTGCACGAATCAGGGCAGTCGAGCGGACACACGGTCGCCACGTCGTGTTCGATTGCAAAAGAAGGAGTCTTCATTTCTGTGAAACCAGGCTTCATTCTCGTTCGAACTGCGGCCACAATGAAACCCGGTTTCTCACACGGTGTCACTTCCACATGTCGTCGTCATTGGTGGCGGGTTCGGCGGGCTGATGGCCGCCAAAGCGCTCACCAGAGCGCCGGTGCGCGTCACGCTCCTCGATCGCCACAACCACCACCTGTTCCAGCCGCTGCTGTACCAGGTCGCGACTGCGACGCTGTCCCCTGGCGATATCGCTTCGCCGATTCGGTGGATCCTGCGGCGCGCGCGAAACGTGCGCGTCCTGCTCGGAGACGTCCGCGCGATCGATACGCAGACGCGGCGGGTCCGGCTGGAGGATGACTCGACGATCGACTATGACTTTCTGATCGTTGCGACCGGCGCGAGCCACACATATTTCGGCCACGACGAATGGGCGAAGGACGCGCCCGGGCTCAAGACACTTGAGGATGCGCTGGCCATTCGCCGCCGCATTCTGGTTGCGTTCGAGCGCGCCGAGCGCGAGACGGATCCCGCTCGCCAGCAGCGTCTGATGACCTTCGTGATGGTCGGCGGCGGTCCCACCGGCGTCGAGCTGGCGGGCACGCTGGCCGAGATTGCCCATCAGACCCGTCGTGAGTTCCGGAATATCGACACACGGAACACACGCATCGTCGTCGTCGAAGCGGGCCCCACGATTCTTCCGGCGTTTGCGCCGAAACTGCGCGACGCGGCACGCGCGTCGCTGCGCCGACTGCGGGTCGAGGTTCGGGAACAGACGCGGGTGACCGGCGTCGACGCAGGAGGAGTCGCGCTTGGCGAGGAGAGGCTGGAGGCGGGCACCGTGTTGTGGACGGCCGGCGTTGCGGCGTCACCCCTGCTTGCGACGCTTGGGGTGCCGCTCGACCGAGCCGGGCGGGTAACCGTCGAGCGAGATCTGTCGATCCCGGGACATCCTGAAGTGTTCGTCGTCGGAGATGCAGCGGCGTTCGTCGACGCCAAGGGGCAACCCCTGCCCGGTGTCGCGCAGGTCGCCATGCAGGGCGGCGTTCATGCGGCGCGGATGATTCAGCGGCGCATCAAGGACGAGCAGTCGCGCGCCTTTATCTACAACGACAAGGGGAGCATGGCGATCATCGGACGCGGCTCGGCCATTGCCGATATCCGGGGCCTGCGATTCTCCGGCCCCATCGCGTGGCTCGCCTGGCTGTTCCTCCACATCTTCGAGCTGATCGGTTTCCGCAATCGCATCGTCGTCATGGTCGAATGGGCGGCCGCCTATGTCACCTTGCAGCGCAGCGTTCGGCTCATCACATACCAGGATCATCCCGACCGGTGACGCAGCACACCACATCAGCGCGGACCGGCGTTTGCTTTCCACCTGATAGGACTGGCTGGTTCGCCGATGGAAACGGGGGGTTATGAGGATGAATGCATGGCTGGCGGCGTTGGCGGTGGCGGCGTGCGCCGGCACGGGATGTCACCGCGGGCCGGACGTCGAGGGAAACGTTCGCAAGGCACTCGACCAGGCGAACATGCAGGAAGTCGCGGTCAAGGTTGATGGCGAGTCGAGCATCGTCCACCTCAAGGGGACCGTGGGATCGATGGCAGTACGGTCGCGCGCCCAGGAAGTGGCAGACGCGGTCGTCGGAACGAGCGGACGGGTGCTGAACGAGCTGACGGTAAAAGGGCTCAACGACACGACGGCCGACGATCTCGACGGCCAGATCCGCAGGGGACTGGACAAAATGATCGACAACGACCCCGCGTTGAATCAACGCGACGTCAACTTCGAGGTGGCCAACGGGATGGTCACAATCAACGGCGAGGTGCGCACGGTCGACGAGAAGAACCGTGTGGGAGAGATGACCAAGGCCGCGCCTGGCGTGAAGGATGTCGCCAACGGGCTGCAGATCAAATCTGAACCATGATGCCGCGTTCTCGTCGCACGGGTGCGGTGCCTCGCGGAAGCGCAAGGCCGCGTAGCGGGTTGGGTTGACCGACACGCGGATTGTGTCGCTGATACCTTGACACCCGGCAGGATATCCGTAGATTAGGGGACCATAGACTCGGCTGGCCGAGATTGTCGAAAGCGCCAGCCAAAACGCGTCGGCAAGACGACGACCGCGATCAGTCTGACCTGCCGCGCTGTCCCTTGGGCAGACTGTGTTCAACCTGGCAATCTAGCCTTGCAAGCAGGGCGAGAGCTTGACGTGGGTCGACCATGACAAAGACGAAGATTGGAATGCTGACGCTGGCGGTGGTGGTGATCGTCCTGAGCGGACTTTCGAGCCGCGCTGCATCGCGGGCGCTCGAGCAGGCGGCCAGCGCTCGAGACGACTCGCCAAGAGCAACATCGAGCTTGACCGGTGCCGCGCGACCTATGGACGGGAGCCGCTTGGAAGGCGTCGTCGTGTCGGCACGCGCGATGGAGAGGAGCTTCACGACATCGGTGTTCACGGATCAACAAGGCGAGTACGTGTTTCCGCCGCTCGAAAGCGGCCGGTACGAGGTATGGGCGCAGGCGGTCGGATACGAAACGGCACGAGCCGAGGTGACCGTCGAGGCGACCCGACAGGCCCACCAGGCGTTCACCTTGAACACGATCCAGGACGTCACACCGCAGCTCTCAGGGTCGGAGTGGATGTCCGCGCTGCCGCAAGACACGAAAGAGCAGCGTCGGATGAAAGAGATCTTCCGTACCAACTGCACGGCCTGTCATGGTCCCACCCATGCGTTGCAGAACCGGTTCGATGAGAACGGTTGGCGCGCGGTGATCATGTTCATGGAACGAAATTCAGGTACGGGCGGAATCAACCGTCACACGACGATCGTGCATTACAGGGACGAGTTGGCCCGGTACCTGGCGTCCGTGCGCGGACCGTCATCTCCGCCGCTGAAGTTCACGCTTCAGCCACGGCCGACGGGTGACGCCGCTCGAGTGGTGATGACCGAATACGACGTTCCACTGGCCGGGGCGCGCACGGAGCGGGCGTGGAACGACGGCAGCGACTGGTCGCAAGGGTGGCCGACGGCCTCGATGGGCGCCCGGTGGATCCACGACGTCTTCGCCGATAACGAAGGGAATGCATGGGGAACACGGGACCGCGGCCCGGCGGACATGACCCTCTTCAAAGTCGACACGAAAACCGGGCAGGTCACGGGATTCAGCGTGAAGAACGGCCAGGCGATCCGACGGTCGCATTCGATCACCAAGGACCGCAACGGCATCATCTGGTTCGACGGCGGCGACGGCAGCCTGGGCCGGCTCGATCCCAAAACAGAGGCGTTTGAAATGTTCACGCCTCCGCTCAACATGGGCGGCGGCCAGTTGACCACGGTCGATGTCGATGCGCAAGGCAAGGTCTGGGGCGCGACCAACGGCGGGGCCAACCGCTTCGACCCGGTCACGAAGACGTGGATGCATTTCGAGAGCCCCTCGTTCAGCCGGAACTTCGTGTATGGGACGGCCGGGGACGCCGAGGGCAATGGCTGGTGGACCCAGTACACCTCGGATCGGGTCGTCAAGGGCGATCCGAAGACGGGGAAGACATACGACGTCCTGATGCGGCCGCCCTGGCTGGACAAGGAAGACGTCACGACGGCAGCCGATCGCGAGTGGTTCAAATCCATGGGCGCGATGACGTGGGGCAACATCAACACGATTCCGTACGGGCAGCAGCCGCGCCGGCTCGGGGCCGACAAGCGCGGCGATTCGGTTTGGGTGCCGAACAACGCGGCCAGTAACCTGGCAAAGATCAACATCCACACGCTCGAAACAAAGTACTACCCCGTTGATGGACACCCCTATTTCGTGACGGTCGACAAGGATTCCAACGTCTGGACGAACCTGTTCATCGACGCGAAGGTCGGCAAGTTCAATCCGCGCACGGAACAGTGGACGTACTACACGCTGCCCAGTCGCTGCGAATCCCGCAACATCTCGGTTGACGACATCCGCGGGGAGGTGTGGGTCCCCTGTGCCAACACGAGTCGCGTGATTCGCTTGCAGTTCAGGACGGCGGAACAGATTCAGGTGTTGAAGGAGCGATCGAGATGAACCGGGTGATCTTGCGGTGTGTGGCGGTGCTCGTGACGTTGTCGCCGTTCATCGTCGCCTCATGGGTCCATGCCCAGCAGAACGGTGAAGCCCGCGCGACAGTTCCCACCGTGATGCGCACGGACTACGACATGCGGGCGTTCATCGCCCCGCTTGCGCTCAACGAGACGGAGTTGAAGGGCCGAAAGCTCTTCGCCCAGCGTTGCGCCAACTGTCATGGCGGTACCACCCAAAGGCCTGGTCCATCGCTGGGTCAACAGACCGTGGAGAGGCGAGGTGAGTCCTTCATCCGCGAGAAAGCCAGGAAAGGATCGATGACGATGCCCGGTTTTGAGTACAGCCTGGAGCCGGTTCAGATCGACGAGATCATTGCATTCCTGAAGACCGCGCCGGTACGCGATCAGACGACCGTCCCGCCCGCGCCCGAGTAGCCGCTGTTTTCTCGCGATGGCCAAGAGCGCTCGGCCAGCCTCGCCGAACGATCAGGCGGCAGATGCCACATAGGGCTTCACCATCTTTTGGGGATCGACGATGCGATCGAACTCCGCCTCGGAGACAAAGCCTAGTTTCATGGCGGCCGTCTTGAGCGTCAGATCGTTATCGAGTGCGTAATGCGCGATCTTGGACGCCTTGTCATAGCCGATCACCGGCAAGAGGGCTGTCACCAACATCAGCGAACGCTCGACGTATTCATTAATCTTCTTCAGATTGGGTTCCGTGCCCTCAATCAGGAATTTGCCGAAGTTGGTCATGCCGTCAGTCATGATCGCAATGGAGTGAGTGACGTTGAAGATCATCAGCGGTTTGTACACGTTCATTTCCAAGTAGCCACCCGCACCTCCGAAGCCAACCGCGACGTCGTTCGCCATGACCTGTACGGCAATCATGGTCAGGGCCTCACACTGGGTAGGGTTCACTTTGCCGGGCATGATCGATGAACCTGGCTCATTTGCAGGAACCTCCAATTCCGCAAAGCCGGCGCGGGGACCGCACGACATCAAGCGAACGTCATTGGCAATCTTGTACAGGGAGACCGCCAGAGTGCGAAGCGTGCCGGACAACTGCACGAGCGCGTCATGGGCGCCCTGCACCGTGTATTTGTTGGGCGCCGTAATGAAGGGCAAGCCTGTGAGCGCGGCGATCGCGCTTGCTGCCGCCTCCGCGAATCCCGGCGCCGCGTTGAGGCCGGTACCCACGGCGGTACCGCCGAGCGCCAGGCGGTACACCCCCGGCAGTGCGCTCTCGACGCGCTCGAGATCATCCGCCAGCATCCCCGCGTAGCCCGACCACTCTTCGCCCAAGGTCAGCGGTGTGGCGTCCTGCATATGGGTCCGCCCGATCTTGACGATGTCCTTCCAGGCGTGCGCCTTGTCGTTGATGGAGTTGTGCAGGGCCGTCAGCGCCGGAATCAGGCCTTGTTTCACATTGACGGCAGCCGCAATCGACATGGCTGATGGAAACGAATCGTTCGACGACTGCGACATGTTTACGTGATCGTTCGGGTGCACCGGCGTTTTGCTTCCGAGTGCCGTGCCCGCAAGCTGACAGCATCGGTTGGAGATCACCTCGTTCACATTCATGTTGAACTGCGTACCGCTCCCAGTCATCCACACGTGCAACGGGAACATGTCGTGATGCTGTCCTGCGAGGATTTCGTCGCACGCCTGCACGATCAACTTGTACCGTTGAGCGTCCAACCTCCCGCCGTCATGGTTGGCTGTCGCCGCGGCCTTTTTCAAAATCGCGTACGAAGTAATCATCTCCCGTGGGATCAAATCCTTGCCGATGCTGAAATACTCGAGCGAACGCTGCGTCTGAGGGCCCCAGAGCTTGTCCGCAGGCACTTCAACCACCCCGAGGCTGTCTGTTTCTTTACGCATATCGGACATGTTGTTGCCTCCACTCCAAGGACCTGCGCAGCGTGATGCCCCCGCCGCCGAGTGCAAGGCGAACGCCATGCGTAAGAGCGTGAAAGGAGTGACGGTAGCTGGCTCTGACATCAACCGATGGGCGACCAGGTCACGGCCCTTTGCTACTCGGCGGCCTCCAGGGCTTCGACCGCCGCGATGTTGGCCAGCAGTTCGGGCAGAAGACTCTGTCGTTCCCTCAAATAGACGGCGCTGACTACAGGACCGCCAGGGTCGCCTTCTTGCACGGCTGTGTTGTATCTGGCGATGTCCAACAGGCGGTCCGCCGTCGTGCTGCGCGACATTCGCGATGTCGCGCGATTGAAGTGGCAGCTGCCGGTACTACTCAGCATGATCGCAGGCGCCGTGGACGTGATCGGATTCCTGAGCCTCGGGCTGTTCACGGCCCACGTCACGGGCAACATCGTCATCATTGCCGCGCATCTGGTCCACGGCGGACCTCCCAACGTCCCGCAGATCGTGGCGGTGCCCGTCTTCATCCTCGCGGTCGCGGCGGTCTGGTTCATCGCGAAATTGATCAAGAGCCAGGATGCCGCGTGGGGCCGGCCTCTCCTCCACGTTCAATTCGCGTTGCTCACGTGTGTGCTGATCCTGAGCGTCGTCCAGCGTCCTGCTCTCGATCGGAAAGGACTGATCGCTGACGTGACCGCGATGATCGCGGTCTCGGCCATGGCGTGTCAGTATGCGTTCCTGCGGCTGGCCGTGCCCGGGGCGCCGTCGGCTGCCGTGATGACGGGTAATCTGACAAAGGCTGTCATCTCGATGCTCGACACGTTGTCGCGCCATCGACCGTTGACGGAAGGCGCCAGTGAGCAACTGACAAAGACGGCGAAGCTCATCGCCGGTTTCTTCGTCGGCTGCGTCGCGGGCGCTCTGGCGATCTCCTTGTTGGCAGATTGGGCCTGGTCGTTGCCGGTTCTCCTGGCTGGTATCGCAGCGATATTGCCGCGAAACAGATTCTGACGCTCGACCTCCGAGGCATATGCCTTGCGCAGAGACGCCTATAGCTTGAGCCCGATCTCGCGTGGGTTCCAGGGACGACGCCGGGGCGAAATGGATCCGGCGGCGCGCCGCATGGCCGCCGTTGTCGATGCTGCGCAGGTCCGAGCAGTTGGGGACGCCCGGCGGCTCCTTTGCTTTCAGCACCGACGCAGGTCTGATGCGAGACTCTGATGCCTAACGTACGGGGAGCGATCGCCGGCCGGGCCGTTGCCGGTGACGAAATGCGGTGAGGCCGATGTGACGTTCCAGTGTTCGACCGGACTCCCGCTATGCGCCGCGGCGACGATCGTCCTGTTCGTCACGGCGACCGCCTTCGCCGCCAAGACCGACATCGTCATCCTCAACAACGGCGATCGCTTCACCGGCGAGGTGAAGCGGTTGAGTCGCGGCCAGCTTAAGCTGAGCACCGACGATGCGGGCACGATTTACATCGAGTGGGACAAGATTACCGCCGTGACGACAGCGCTTCAGTATGAGGTCGTCACGACGAGCGACGCGCGGTACATCGGGGTGCTCGCTCCGGCGCCCAACGCGCAGTTGCAGGTGGTTGCGGGCAACGGCACGGCGACCGTCCTGCCGTTTGTGGACGTCGTGTCGCTGGCACCGATGAGGGAAGGGTTCCTCGATCGGATCGACGGGACGCTCGACGTCGGCGGCAGCTACACGAAGTCGAGCGGCATCGGCCAGACGACCGTCGATGTGGATGCCGCCTATCGCCGGCCGTTGTACAAGGCGTATACCAACTTTGTGTCGAACCTGACGTGGGAGAGCGGATCGGAGACGTTCACGCAGTTCACGCTGCAATCCGGCTACATGCGCTTTCGAAGCAACGGCTGGATGGTCAACCCGTTCGTGTTTGTCGCGCGCAACGGCGACCTGGGTCTTTCGCTCGCTACCGCCGCCGCGCTGACCGCCGGCCGGTACGTCGCACGCTCGAGTCGCCACGAAACGCTGGTGGCCTTTGGCGGCGCGGTGGGCCGCGAGCGGCTGACCGACGGCCGCACGATCGCCGACCTCGACGCGGTCGCGAACGTCACGACAGCTTTCTACCGGCACGACTATCCGAAGAGCGCCTTGGATCTGTCGCTGCTCGTGTTTCCCGAGCTGAATCGCCCCGGACGTGTCCGGGCCAACCTAGACGCGAAGGTGTCGCGCGAACTATTCAAGGATTTCATCACGTCGATCACGGCCTACGACA
>Ga0137452_1000078_pt1 | contig 36813 bp, 34 predicted proteins | sample EasRivERMGT513_2_FD_102312 | JGI IMG/M metagenome (GOLD analysis project Ga0137452, IMG submission 102312) | Soil microbial communities from meander-bound floodplain in the East River, Colorado, USA - East River MetaG ERMGT513_2 | ecosystem: Environmental > Terrestrial > Soil > Floodplain ...
GTGAACATGTCGAGGAACTTCCCGTTCTCGTCGAAGATCTGAAAGCGCCTGTGCGTGCGATCCACGACGAAGAGCCGGCGGTCGGCGCTGATCTGGATGCTGTGGACGGTATTGAACTCATTCGGTCCTGGATTCTTCGGATCCTTCGGAGGGCCGCCCCAGTCCATCAGGAACATGCCGTCCTTGTCGAATTTCGCGACGCGTGTGCCGCCGTACCCGTCGCTGATGAAGAACGTCCCGTCCGGGAGCCAGGCGATGTCGGTCGGCCGGTCGAAGAGCTTTCCTCCGTCGCGTCCCCTCTGGCCTTTCGTGCCGAGCGTCATCACGAGTTTGCCGTCGTAGGTGAACTTGTAGATCACGTGCAGCTGGTCGTCGATGATCCAGACGTGCTTGTCGGGATCGTACGGGCTCATCTTGATCTTGTGCGGCCCGCGCCCGCACTTGCCCTCGAAGATCTTGTCGAGATCGTTCCACCACTGGACCATCTTGCCTTCGCGGTCCATCACCATGATCGCGTGGTGATACCGTCGCTCCCATCCGCGCTTTTCAGTCGGCTCACATGTAGCGCTGAGACCATCGCCGTTTCCGGTGGCGTTGCCGCGGGAAGGCGTGAGCATGCTGTACGGCGTCCAGGGTTTCGCGCCCGGCGGCAGCGGCAGCTCGCCGCGCTGCGCAATCCAGATGCGGTCCGGCGTTTCGGCGTACACCGCGCCAACCGATCCCCAGGTCCAGCCGTCATGCTTGACGCCGTCTGGCGCGTCCTGGAGAGGCTGCGGCCAGTTATCGACCAGCTCGTACGGCCCGTACTCCTCCTGCCCGCCCTTTTCCACCGAGGCAGCTGGAGCCGCGGCGGTAGCGGTGGCCGACGAACTGTTGGAACTCGTCGGCGATGAATTGCATCCTGCAAAGGCCACAAGCCCGAGCAGAGCTATCGACAACAGCACCGTGAGCGATCGCTTTGGAACGCGCATCGTGAATCTCCTCTCGAGAGTTCCGAGTGTGCCGGGAGTTTATTCGATGGAAGGGGGAAGGGAAAGGGGAAGGGAAAGGGGAAGGGGGAAGGGGGAAGGGGTTAGAGACTTGCACTCGCGCGTTAACATCGAATCGTGGAAGAGCACGAGATCTATGCCGCCGTCGGCGAAGACGGGTTTCAACGTCTGATCGCCGCGTTTTACCGGCAGGTCCCCTCGGACGACATCCTCGGTCCCATGTATTCGGGTGCGGATTTCGGCGGGGCCGAGCAGCGCCTCCGGGACTTCCTCATCGGCCGGTTCGGTGGTCCCCAGCGTTACATCGAGGAGCGCGGTCACCCGCGCCTTCGCATGCGGCATATGCCCTTTGCCGTCAACGGCGCCGCCCGCGAGCGCTGGCTGCAGCTGATGACGAACGCGCTCAATGAAGTCCGGTTTCCGCCAGACGTCGATGCGTTCCTGCGCGAATTCTTTCACGGCGTGTCGGCTATGCTGATTAACCGGCCAGGCTGAATTGGATAGGGGTTAGGGGTTAGGGGGTAGGGGTTAGGCGATAAGCGAAGGCGGGTCAGGCAACAGCTGCGGCGACGGAAATGACATCGAGCAGAGCCCCGTCTGATTTTGTGCAGTTCGAGCGCGACGGATGGCAGCGGGTCGCGGCGAAATACGGGGACGCCTGGAGCGGTCTCACCCGCTTGTTCATCGCGAATCTGCTGGATGCAGCGGGCGTCGAGGCTGGACAGGGGCCTTATGAAGAAGAGTCTTGCCGATTCCGACGCGCGCGCGACCGTCGTGTCGCGCCTTCAGAAACTCGCGCCTGACAGCACGCGACAGTGGGGCCGCATGACGCCGCACCAGGCGGTGTGTCATCTGAGCGACTCGTTCCGGTCGATGATGAATCCTGTGCCCATCACCTCGAGGAGCAACGTCTTCAGCAGGACATTCATCAAGTGGATCGCGATTCACTCGGGACTGCCATGGCCGCACGGCGTGAAGACGATGCCGGAAGTGGACCAGGAGATCGGCGGCACCAGGCCCGTGGAGTTCACGCGCGACAGAAACGAGCTCGAAGGGCTCATCGAACAGTTCGCGCGACGCTCAGACGCCACGATGCAGCCCCACCCGATCTTCGGCCGCTTATCGACCGCGGAGTGGCAGCGCTGGGGCTACCTCCACATGGATCATCACCTGCGCCAGTTCGGCGCATAATGTCGCCAATGAGCGACTCTTCCGACCCGCTCCGCATGCAATTGGCGCGCGCCCTCGACTGGGAGGAGGCGCACGTCGGATTCGACAAGGCGGTCGACGACATCCCTGCCGACAAACGCGGCGCCCGCGCTCCCGGCTTCGAGCACTCGCCGTGGGAGCTGCTCGAGCACATGCGCATCGCGCAGGAAGACATTCTCGACTTCTGCGTGAACTCCAAGTACGTCCACGAGCTGAAGTGGCCAGATGAGTACTGGCCGAAGACGCCCGCACCGCCCAGCGCTGCCGCGTGGGATGAGAGCGTCGCGTCGTTCAAGCGCGAGCGCGAAAAGTTCAAGGAGCTCGGCCGTCATACGAAGGACCTCTTCTCGAAGGTGCCGACCGGCAAGGACAACCACACGTACCTTCGCGCAATCCTGCTGGTGACCGACCACAACTCGTATCACCTTGGTCAGCTCGTCGCCGTCCGGCGCGCGTTGGGGGTCTGGAAGTGACAACGCGGTGAAGCGATGCTGATCGCATCGCTCGCCGCGATCGTGATCGCGTTCGTCCTCCTGCTTCCACTGCTCTCGTTCGTCCGCGGGTTCAAGTTCCAGGCCGAACTGAACCATATGAGAGCGCGAATCGACTTCCTCGAGCGTCAGCTCGCCGCCCGTCCCGTGGCGCCGCCGCGGGCAGAGACCGTGGCACCTCCGCCCCGTACCGAGGCTGAGGTGCCCGCAGGCGCGGCGTCTCCAATCCAGCCGCCCACATCGCCCTCGGCCTCCGTTCCGCCGCCGATTCAGCGACCCACTGCGCCTGACGCTGAGCCCGAGGGCGATCTCCTGAGCGCGCTCTTCACTGAAGCGGCCGCGCTCGATCTCGAAGGGCGCATCGGCGGCCGGTGGCTGCAACACGCCGGAATGATCGTCCTCGTGCTTGGTGTCGCATTTTTCCTGCGATACGCGTTCGATCACGAATGGCTGTCGCCCGTCGTGCGCGTTGTGCTCGGCGCGTTCGTCGGCGTCGGCCTGGCGGCCGGCGGCCTGCGCCTCTCGCGCAAGTACCGTGCGTACGGACTGTTTCTCTCCGGTGGTGGCATTGCTGTCCTGTATCTCTCCGTGTATGCGGGACTGAATCTCTACTATCTTTTCGGACCCGAGCTTGCGTTCTCGCTCCTGGTCGTCATCACCGCTGCCGCAGCCCTCCTCGCGGATCGAACAGACTCGCTCGGCCTTGCACTGATGGCGGTCTGCGGCGGGTTCGCGACGCCGTTCCTCGTTGGCGGCACTAGCGACCAGCAAGTCACGCTGTTCACCTACGTCTCGCTGCTCGTGGCGGCCACGATGTACCTCGCGTATCGGCGGACGTGGCCATGGCTCAACGTCGCGAGCCTGCTGCTGACGGGCGTCACGGTGCTGGCGTGGGCCGGCAGGTTCTACACGCCGGACAAGTACCTTCGCACCGAGCTGTTCCTGAGTGTCTATTGCGCGATGTTCATCGACATCCTTCGCAAAGCGTGGCACTCGTCGCGGCAGGACGCGGGGCTCGTCTTCCTGCTGCTGCTTGCGCCCGCCGGCTATCACGTGTGGTCGGTTGTGACGCTCTCACCCCACGGGCTTGCGTTTCTGATCTACTTGATTACGTTCACCCTGCTCACGGTGCTGGCAGGTGTGCAGTACGGATCGAGCCTGTTGCGGGCGATCGCATGGCTCGCCGTCGCGCTGCCGCTTGGAAGCTGGATCGAGGCCTACCACTGGCGAGGCTGGGTTGCCGCCACGCTCGTTACCGTCGTCGCTGTCTACGGAGTGCACCTTGCCGCTCAGATCCGCGGCATGCACGACGGCGAAGAGCTCGACGAGCGGGATGTTGCGCTGTTGCACGCGAACAGCATCGGCGTGTTCGCGGCGCTGTTCCAGGTGCTCACCGATTCCGTGACGATCGCGCAGCTCGCCATCCTCGCGGTCGCTCTTGCGGCGGGCAACGTCGGCATCTGGGCGGCGCTCCGGCGCGCCGCGCCCGTCGGGGCGCTTCACTGGCTTGGTGTGGCGATGACGCTCGTGGCGATCGCGATCTGGATCCAGTTTGGCGGCCCGTGGGCTGTCGTCACGTGGGCGACGGAAGGCGCCGTTGTGTTCTGGATTGCCACGCGGGCGCGGCGCGAGTGGCTGCGAGTCGGCGCGTGGGTGTTGCTCGGGTTGGCGATTTACCGATGGCTCCAACCCGACATCCAGGCAACGACGACGTCGTACGCGGTGCTTGCGAACGCGCGCGCCTTGACCGGCATCTACCTTGTCGGCCTGCTCTATGTCGCGGCCTGGCTGCAGCATCGAGAGCTGGATGCGGCACAGGAGCGGCGGAGGCAGGAGCGCGCGACCCTGCTCGTCGCTGCGAGCATCATCACCGTGTTCGTCGTCTCCACTGAGATCATGTCGTTCTGGGCGGTCCGAACTGCGGCGCCCGATGCGTACGTCGCGCGCGAGATGATGTTGTCTGCGGCGTGGGTGATTTACGCGGCGCTGCTCGTGGTGATCGGGATGCAGCGGCAGTACGCGCCGATTCGCTATTTCGCGATCGCGCTGTTCGGTGTAACCCTGGTGAAAGTCTTCCTCGTCGATCTCGACACCCTCGGCGGCATCTATCGCGTTGCGGGCTTTCTCGTCGTCGGCCTCATTCTGCTGATTGTCTCGTTCCTGTACCAACGGGCAGGCACGTTCGCGCCTCCAAAGCCGTCCGAGTGATTCGGGCGGCATCGGCGGTAGACTGTCACGCCATGGCCGCTATCAATCCAAAGCTGGTGACGACCGGTTTCGACCTGCCCGGGCATCGCACGGTCAGGAATCTCGGCGTGGTGCGTGGGATCGTGGTGCGCTCGCGGAGCATCGTCGGCAACATCGGCGCGACGCTGCAGACTCTGGTCGGCGGCAACATCACGCTGTACACGGAGTTGTGCGAGAGAGCCCGCGAAGATGCCTTTGGATTGATGCTCGAGCACGCGGCGCAACTGGGCGCCAATGCGCTCATCGGCGTGCGGTATGACGCAAACGAAGTCGCGGCGGGTGTGACCGAGGTGCTGGCGTACGGAACCGCTGTCGTGGTCGAAACGACATAAACCCACGAAGGACGCGAAAGACGAAGGTTACGTCCCGAACGATCGATCGAACAGTGCGTCGATCGCCTTCCTGCCGTTCTCGCGCATCGTCCTCGTGCCGGTTCCCGTGAAATGCGCGTGCGTGATCACTGGCGCTTTCGTGGCGACGAACGATTCCCACGACGTACCCGTCCAGCGGGACCAGCGACTCTTGTCCTGATCGAAGACGAACAGCGGCTTGTTGCACAGCTTGGCGAACTCCGCGCCCCATCCCGTGCCCCCACGCACGGTGTCATCGTCCTGGATGGCGCCGATCACGTAGATCTCCTGCCCGCTGTTCACCTGATACCAGAGCGTCTGCAGCACCCGGCGCAGGGCCGGGCTGTCTGTGTACCGCCGATGCATCAGCCGCGACACGTATTCGAGGCTGACGTCACCCGCGAGCAGCTCCTCGTGATTGAGCATGCGCACGCCGCGGTGCCGATCGATGCTGTGCCCGTCGAACGTGAAGTTGACTTCTTCGATGCCGTGGCGCTCGGCGCATGCGCCGAACGTCGCCTCCGCGCCCGGGGCGCCGCCGCTGAACAGGATGCAGTCGGATGGTGTCATCGTGAGCAACATGGTATCGCCATCGGCCTTCGCGCGCCGCGCTGCGGCGCGGCGCGCCGCCGGGCTGGCTCAAGCCAACCCACACGCTGATGGCCTCATCATCGCGTAGCATCGATGCGAGACAAGCCACAGAGACTCACCCTCTGTTTCTCTGTGGCCCGTGACAGCATGGCGGAAGCGGCAACCATCTACAACTTCTCAATCGACCTTGCTGACATGGATCGAGGTGTCTACGAGACGCTCGAGCTGCGCGTGGCGCGACATCCCTCCGAGACCGCGGAGTACATGCTCGTGCGAGTGCTCGCGTACTGCCTCGAGTATCAGGAGGGAATCTCGCTCACCGAAGGCGTGTCGTCCGGCGACGAACCGGCGCTCCTCGTGCGGGATCTGACGGGGCGTGTCATCGCGTGGATTGAAGTGGGAATGCCCGATGCCGCCCGCCTGCACCGCGGCAGCAAGCATGCCGGCCGCGTAGCGGTCTACACGCATCGCGACACGCGGCAGATGATGGCGCAGTTGTCGGGCGCGAAGATCCATCGCGGGAGCGAGATCCCGATCCGCGCCTTCGACCGCGGGACACTCGACGAGATCGTCGCGCTGATCGATCGGCGCACGTCGTTGTCGATCTCGGTGACACACGGCGAGCTGTACATTTCGATCGGTCCTGCGACTTTCACGCTGCCTATGGTCGAGCACCGCATCCCGCAGTAACTCGCGCAACGCGCCGACGGAAGGTCCGCCTCTACGGTCGCGCCGGCACGTCATCAGATATTGATCCAATCAAGGGATCGTTCAACGGCTTTGCGCCAGCCGCGATAGGCCTCTTCGCGCTGGTCGGCGCTCCACCGCGGCTCCCACCACCGATCGGCCTTCCAGTTCTTCCGCAGCGATTCCGGATCCTTCCAGACGCCGACCGCCAGGCCCGCCGCATACGCTGCGCCGAGCGCCGTCGTCTCCGTCACGATCGGCCGAACGACGGGGACGCCGAGGATGTCGGCCTGGAGCTGCAGCAGGAGATTGTCCACGGTGGCGCCGCCATCGACCTTGAGGACATCGAGGCGCACGCTGGAATCCTGCGTCATCGCGTCGAGCACGTCGCGTGTCTGGAAACAGATCGCTTCGAGCGTCGCGCGCGCCAGGTGCGCCTTCGTGTGAAAGCGCGAGAGGCCGACGATGGCGCCGCGCGCGTCGGGACGCCAGTACGGCGCGAAGAGACCGGAGAACGCCGGCACGAAATAGATCCCGCCACTGTCAGGCACGGATGCGGCGAGCGCTTCAATGTCGGACGCCGTCGGGATGATCTCGAGCTGATCGCGCAGCCACTGCACCGCCGCGCCCGTGACGGCAACCGATCCTTCCAGCGCATAGACGGCAGGCGCGCCCTCGAACCGATACCCAAGTGTCGTCAACAGGCCCGCCTTCGATGGCACGATCCGATCGCCGGTGTTGAGCAGCATGAAGTTCCCGGTGCCGTAGGTGTTCTTCGCTTCTCCCGGCGCGAAGCACGTCTGGCCGACCAGCGCCGCGTGCTGATCGCCAAGGTCCCCTCCGATCGGAACGGTGGCGCGAAGCGGTCCGCTCGATCGTGTCGTTCCGTACGCGGATGGCGACGACGACGGGTAGATGCGCGGGAGCATGCGCCTGGGGATGTCAAAGAGATCGAGCAGCTCGTCGTCCCAGTCGAGCGTGCGCAGGTTCATGAGCTGCGTGCGGCTTGCGTTGGTGACGTCGGTCACGTGAAGCCCGCCGTCCGCGCCTCCGGTCAGGTTCCAGATTACCCACGAGTCCACCGTGCCGAAGACCGCCTCGCCACGCGTTGCGGCATCGCGTACGCCGTCGACGTGATCGAGAATCCAGCGCAGCTTCAGCGACGAGAAGTAGGTCGCCGGTGGAAGACCGGTCCGTTCGCACAGAAGCGCGCGCTGCGGCTCGAGCGCGCTCGCCGCGCGGTCGGTTCGCGTGTCCTGCCAGACGATCGCGTTGTGCCACGGACGTCCCGTGTTCGGATCCCACACCACCGTCGTTTCACGCTGGTTCGTGATGCCGATCGCCGCAAGATCCGTCCCGGTGAGCCCCGCCGACCGCAGAGCGCCGGCGATGACGTCGTCCACGCGCGCGGCGATCTCAATCGGATCGTGCTCGACGAGGCCCGGTCCAGGCAGGATCTGCCGGTGTTCGCGCTGATACCTCGCAATTTCGCAGCCAGCGCCGTCGAACACCATGAACCTGGTGCTGGTCGTTCCCTGGTCCAGGGCTCCGATGCATGCCGCCTCCATCTGGAGCCGATAGTAATAGATATGAAAATCACCAGAAACGACCTGCAGTGGGCCGCTTCACAAGGTGTCATCACGCATCACCAGGCCGACGACGTCTGGGCATTGCTCGAACGGCATCTGGGGAACCAGGCGGAACCGGACGGCGCGCCCCACCGTAACGCGTCGCACCGCCCGCGATTCGATGCCGCGCATGTCGCCTACTACTTCGGCGCGCTCCTCGTCATCGGTGCGATGGGATGGTTCATGACGTCGGCGTGGGAGGCCTTTGGCGGTGCCGCAATGTGCGCGATCGCGACCGGCTACGCGATCTGTTTTTGGCTCACGGGGCGGACGCTCTGGGATCGCCAGGGCCTCATCATCCCGGGTGGCCTGCTGTTCACGATGGCCGTCTGCATGACGCCGCTCGCGGCTTACGGCCTCGAGCGCGCGCTGAATCTGTGGCCGCAGGTGGATCCAGGCACCTACTCGGGCTTTCATGTCTGGGTGAAGGGCGGGTGGTTCGCCATGGAAGTGGCCACGATCGCTGCCGGCCTCGTGGCGCTGCGCTTCCGACGCTTCCCGTTTCTCACAGCGCCGGTCGCTTTCGCGCTCTGGTATATGTCGATGGACCTCACGCCGCTCGTCTACGGGCAGGCGGACTACTCGTGGCAGCAGCGCGAGCTGGTCTCGGTTCTCTTCGGTCTTGCGGTGCTGCTTGCCGCCTACCTGGTCGATCTGCGCGGCAAGGTCGGCGAGGACTTCGCGTTCTGGGGATATCTCTTCGGGCTGCTGGCCTTCTGGGGCGGTCTGTCGATGATGAACAGCGCGAGCGAGCTGTCGAAGTTCGAGTACTTCCTGATCAACGTCGCCCTCATCGGCCTGTCCGTCCTGCTGCGTCAGCGTGCATTCATCGTCTTCGGAGCGATAGGGGCGATGGGCTACATCGGACACCTGGCGTTCCGCGTGTTCCAGAACTCGCTGATGTTTCCGTTCGTTCTCACGCTGATCGGCATCCTGGTGATCTACCTCGGCGTCCTCTATCAGAGGAACGGCAAGGCGATCGAGAGCTTTGTGCGCTCGCAGCTTCCTGAGTCGGTCCAGCAGCTCGTCCCGCCGCGGGCGCGGGCTGCTTATTAGTAAATCCCAAATCCCAAATCCCAAACCCCAAATCAAAACGATGAGGGAAGTAACCACGAAGAACACGAATAGACGCGAAGGACACGAAAACAAAAATGCTGGGATTTTCCTACGCCTGCCGCGCGAGCGCTCTGGCAATGAAGTCCCACACGCGCGGATTCCCGTATGGCGCCGCTTTGTCGCCGCCAGTCGACGCGGCCCACTGCGTGTAGCGCGCCTGCGTATCGTTATTGCGCATCTGGTTCGGCCCGGCGAACTCCTCGAGGAGTGTCATCCAGCGCTTGGCGAGCGCCTGCGCCGGGGCGCTCGCGGGATCCATGTCAAGCGCCGCCTCAACGTCGCGAAACAGATCCGCCCAGTCCCGTTCCACCTGGGCGCGCTGCTCGGGCGACCACGCTCTGATCCGCGCGATCTTCGCGTCGACCAGTGGATGGCGTGAGCCGTCTGACTCGTCGTCCTGCATCCCGATACCTCGATGAACTAGTGGGCCGTCCGGACTGATTGAGTACTAGTCACAACAGGTCTGCGAGCGCGATCTGCGGGCCGCGACAACGAAGCGGCCCGCCAGCAATTCGGAAGATAGGCCACTAGATCTGGCCGGCGCGACGTGAGTGGCTCTCAGCGTCGACGCGGCGCTCGATGCGGCGGTCCGGCACGAGCCATATGAGCACCACGGCCACATAGAGCGCATACGCGATCCAGCGGTTTACGAACGCCAACGGGATCGCCGCCGCGTACATCGCCAGCGACAGGTAACCTTTCGCGTCGCTGCCGATCGCCGCTTTGAGCCGTGAGCTGGGCCCCTGTGCGGCAATGATCATTCTGACAAGGACCGTGTACGAGACGGCCGAGGGCAGCAGCACCACACCATACATCGCGGTCGGCAGCGGCGCGAAATGGTTCCGTCCCATCCACCCGGTCGCAAACGGTATCAGCGACAGCCAGAACAGCAGATGGAGATTCGCCCACAAGATCCCGCCCGTGATGCGATCGGCCATGTGGAGCAGGTGGTGATGGTTGCTCCAGTAGATGCCGAGAACCACGAAGCTCAGGACGTAGGTCAGGAACACCGGCACGATCGGCTGCACCGAGTCCCAGTCTGCGCCCTCCGGAATGCGCAGCTCCAGCACCATGATCGTAATCAGGATCGCAATCACCCCGTCGCTGAACGCTTCGAGTCGTGTCTTGTTCACGCGTCGAGAAACGTCGTCAAGGTAGGCGCTGCGCGGGAATCCCGAGCGTGAGTCCGAACATGCGCAGCTGTTGCTGGATGGCCCTGACGTTGTTCGCTCCCATCCGGAGCAGCTGCTTCTGCGCGCCGGTCAGCGCTTCCAGCTTCTCGTTCTCGTATTCGTAGCCGATCCCTTCGCCCGCCTGCACCACCCTGACGTCACCGTCCACGGCGGGCACCTGCAGCAGCGCGACGATCGCGCGCTCGAACGCGCGGTCGATCGGCTCCTGGTTCCCGAGCTCGTCATAGGCCGACTGAAGCAGCGGCTTGAACGTCTCGTACGTGCGCGCTGCGAGCCGCGGGTCAATCGACGAGGCCGCGGCAACGATGCGCGAATAGCGATCGTAGTTCCGGGGATCGACGACCAGCCGATCGCCGCGCTTCACGACGCGGAATTCCCCGCCAGGGCGAAGGACGCGTAGATGCTTCGACGGCGTCACGCCGTGCGAGATGTTGTCAATCACCACGACCACATTGCGGATCAGGCCGCTGGTGGCCAGCCACGCCGACACGAGCGGATGCGACGAGAGCACGCCCACGCGCTCCCGTACGAGCGCATCGCTGTCGTCGAGGGCGGGAAGAGGAATCCGCTCTGCTGCGTCCCCGAGTGGCCGTTCGGCCTGCGGGGAGGTGTTCGCCGCGGGCGCTGGGGAGTCTGACGGAGACGAGCGCCCGCCAAACATCAGATAGCCGCCAACCGCCAGCACGACGACACCGGCGATGATGAGCGCTGCGCGCGAGAAACGAGGTCCCCCGCCTCGTGACCCGCTCGCCTCCGTTGACGATGGTTGAAACTCGTATTCACCGATCTCGGGCATGGTCTCCCTCCGAGCTCTGGCGTTTGCGAATGCCGAAGGGCGGATCCTACTACCTCTTTGACGGTCGCGTCCCGCAGAGTTTCGCTACAATCCCGACCATGAGAAAAAGACGCTTGGTCAGTTCGTGCGCAACGCCGGCACGACCGAGCACCACGTCATCCGCTTCGGAGCTGAATTAGCGCTGGAAGTCCTGTGCATCCATCGCTTACCGACGTATTCGCCCGTCTCGATCGATCGCGCGCCGGCCTGCGCGCAGCGGTCGACAGCGTCCCCGCGCATCTGCGTGATCAGCCGCCTGGCTCGGATCGCTGGTCGGTGGCTGGCATCCTCGAGCATCTCTCGCTCGTTGAAGAGCGGTTTACGGCCATCGTCGCCAGCAAGATTGCGGACGCGCGTGGGACGGGTCTGGGGAACGAGGAAGGCCAGCCGGCGCTGCTGCCGCCGCACGTCGAGGCGATGCTCGCGGATCGCAGCGAGCGGCGCACGGCGCCGGATCTGCTGCATCCCCGCGGCCTCGAATCCGCCGCAGCGTGGGAGCGCGCCGAAGCGGCGCGCGCGGCATTTCGCCTCATGCTCAGCGCGGCCGATGGACTCGCGCTGAGCCACGTCATCCATGAGCATCCGCGCTTTGGCGCGCTGAACGCCTACCAGTGGGGCGGGTTTCTCGCCGCGCACGAATCGCGGCATGCGGAGCAGATCAGGGAAATCGCGTCGCAGCTTGCGTCGCGATGATTGTCAGCGCCGATCTGCGGTCCACCTTCGGCGAGATCGACATCTATCTGTTCGATCAGCTGCTCCGGGGACGTTTCGACGGTCGTTCTCGCGTGCTCGATGCGGGGTGCGGCGACGGACGCAACGTGCACTACCTGCTGAAGGCTGGCATCGAATGCTTCGGCATCGATGCCGACGCCGGGGCCATCGATGCTGTCCGGCGGCACGCGGCGGATCTGGCGCCCGCGATCCCCGCTGCCAATTTCGTCACGGGCACCATCGAACAGCTGCCGTGGGCCGACAGCGCCATGGATGCGGTCATCTGCAGCGCGGTCCTGCACTTCTCAGACGACGAGTTGCATTTCGGGCGCATGGTGACCGAGATGTGGCGCGTGCTCGCGCCCCGTGGCCTGTTTTTCGCGCGGCTCGCCTCGAACATCGGCCTCGAGCGCATGTTAGGCGAGAGGGCGCGCCGTCGCATGCGGCTGCCCGACGGAACGGAGCGCTTCGTGGTGGACGAGGCGATGCTGCTCGAGTGGACCGCGCGGCTGGGCGCGCGGCTCGCCGATCCCATCAAGACCACGAACGTGCAGCAGCAGCGGTGCATGACGACGTGGTGTATCGAAAAGCCTGCGTGAAAGAACTACGGGATGCACCTTAACGGACGTCGAGACGCGACATGAGAATTGGCATCATCGGTTCCGGGGATGTCGCGCAGTCACTGGCGACCGGTTTCCTGAAGCACGGACACGACGTCATGCTGGGGACGCGCCACGTCGAGAAGCTCGCCGACTGGCGGACGGAGAATCCGAAGGCGGGCGTCGGCAGCTTTGCCGACGCCGCCGCGTCGGCCGACGTCGTCGTGCTTGCCGTCAAGGGAACCGCCGCGTCCGAGGCGCTTCGTCAGGCCGGCGCTCCGAATCTCGACGGCAAGGTCGTGATCGACACGACGAACCCGATCGCGGACGCTCCACCGGATCACGGCGTGCTGAAGTTCTTCACGTCGCTCGACGATTCGTTGATGGAGCGGCTGCAGCGGGAGTATCCCGGCGCGCGTTTCGTCAAGGCGTTCAACTCGGTCGGGAACGGTGTCATGGTGAATCCACACTTCGAAGGCGGCCCGCCGACGATGTTCATCTGTGGAAATCACGATGCGGCCAAGTGGACCGTAAAAGGGATCCTCGATCAGTTCGGATGGGAGACGGCGGACATGGGCACGGTCGAAGCCGCGCGCGCGATCGAGCCGCTGTGCATCCTCTGGTGCATCCCCGGCTTCCTTCGCAACGAATGGACGCACGCGTTCAAGCTGCTGAAACCGTAGTCAGCCCAGCTCTCCCGGATGTCGAGTGGTGTCGCAGACGAGGCCGCCGCGCGCCCGGGAGATGTCAATCTCCGGTAAGTCGCGGCCGAGATGCTGGCGGGTCGAAGAGGATGACCGCGTGAGCCCGCTTCACGAGGAAGCGGGCCCAATCGGTGCAAGGTGTTTGCTCGCTTACCAGCGAGCTTCGCGCTTCTGACCGCCGAAGCCGCCGCCGCGCGAGTAGCTGCCGCCGGACCGCTCCTGCGGCTTCGCCTCGTTGACCGTCAGGCGACGGCCCTCGAACTCCTGCTGGTTCAGCGACTCACACGCCGCGTTTGCTTCCTGGTCGTTCGTCATTTCGACGAACGCGAAGCCGCGCGAGCGGCCGGTGGCCTGGTCGCGGACCAGTTTCACCGAATCGACGGTTCCCATGGTGGCGAAGAGCGTCTGGAGCTCGGTTTCACCGGTGTTGAACGACAGATTTCCTACGTAAATTCTCATGCGCAGTCCTTGAAAAGGTTGGAAGCAGCAGCTTGAAACTTCTGGGAGCGTGCAGGACTTAGAACTGACGCAGGCAGATCAACCGCGGCGAGACCAACGTGACCCCGACAGTGTAGCAGGTTCGAGATGCGTTTCCTACCAATGTTAGGGGTTAGGGGTTAGGGGTTAGGGGTTAGGGGTTAGGGGTTAGGGCTGAACCAGGCATCAGGCAACAGGCGTGAACCTTCAGCTTCGGAGGACTCTCGCGGCCTTGGCGAGCCAGGACGATCATCGGAGGGATGCTGCACGGATAATTCGGGCGGGAGCCCTCGCTGCTGCAGCGCGGGATCTTGACGACTCAATCCTCCCGACGTATGCCTGTGACAGCCCTAACCCCTTCCCCCTAATTACAGCCGTCCCACGTAGCCGCTGATAACAGGCACGCGGCGCCCGGCGGCGGCGGCCGCTGCTGCCGCGGCAACGTCCGGATCCACCTGGCTGAGGACCCGCAGCATGTCGCCTTCCATCGCGGCGACCGGGACGCCGTTGCGGTACACAAGACGATTGGACGCGGAGACGCGGATACGGTCCTCGCCCGTGACAATGCCCGACAAGTTGAGCGGATCCGCTGCCCCGATCGTCATGAGGCGATCGTCGTGCGCGGAGCGCCGGACCTCGCGCAGCTGCTCGATGGCCGCGGGCAGCGCGAACTGCTCGCCCGACATGCCGGTCACGAACCGGCCGCCGCGAATCTCGCCGCGCGCTTCGAGCCGACGGTAGACGCGTGCGAGCTCGCGCCAGGGCACATTCATTGCCTCGCGCGTAAGGACACGGCGGAAGACGACCCCGTACCGGCGGAGGAGCGTCCACGCGAGCGTTTCAATGGCCGCTTCACGCACGGTATCTGTCGCCTCCGCGCGCAGGGCGAACCACCTGCCAGAGGCGTCGGCGCGATTGAGTCGCGCGGAGGAGTGGTTCGGCGATGCGCCGACGATCGATCGCAGGCCCGCGAAGCCATCGGAGCTGACGGCACCGGCGGCGACGAGGTCGGCAATCGCCGCGCGCAATTGCTCGTCGTTGAGGTCGCACGCGGCGGCAAGCTCGCTGGCGAACGACGCGCCGTGCGTGGCCAGGAAATCGAGGACGGCGGCGGCGAGCCTGTCCCTTTCCGCCAAAGGCTCGGTGAAAGCGGAAGGCTTCGACGTCCCGGGAGGGACCGGTCCGCTCGTGAGTGAGATCCACGCGTCCGCATGCTCGCGGAGGAACAGCGCGATCGGCGTCGCCCCGACGACCTGTGTTGGGCCGGATGAAAGCCGCGCCCACGCAACCGTGCCGGTTAGGCACAGCATGTCGAGCATCGCGGGATCGTAGCGATCGAGTCGCGCCGCCAGCACATCGCGTTCCCACGCCCGCGCCGGCGCTTCCGTGCCATCAAGCTGCGCGAGCACCTCGCGCAGTCCCTCCATCCCGGTCAGCCGACACGCGGGCTCGACGTGCTGCCACGCAAACAGAAATCGCATGAAGTCTGCCGGCGTGACCGGAGAGATCTCCGCGCGCAGGCGATTCAGCGTGTAGCGATGGATGCGCGACAGCAGCCGCCGGTCGCACCACTCGAGTGCCTCGATGGCGAGGGAGAAGTGTCCGCGCAGGACCGCGCCTTCCCCTTCGAGTGCGAGCAGCCCGGCGTTGGCATCCGCGTCCGTGATCGCAAGCGATTCGGCGAGTGCCGGCGCGGTGGTTGGCCCGACGATGGACAGCCGCCCGCGCAGCAGCTCCACGACCGCGGCTTCGCGCGTCCACGCGTGGGCCGCGCGCGACGGGGGTGCGGTGATCGGTGGACCGAGAGAAGCGTCAGGGTGAACCGCCAGGAGTTCAGGGAGACGTTCGGCAGCGACCCAAACTGCATAGGCGTAGGGATCGGGGATCCGGGGTCCGGGGTCCGGGATCCGGAAATCACTAACCCCTTCCCCCTGGCCACTAACCCCTATCCTTGCTCGCGTCGCCCGTCCGCTGCCCGTGAGCGGTGTCGCGGGAATTGTGATTTCGTCGTCGCGCAGGAAGCCCGCCGTCAGCAGGGCATCGTGCAATTCGTCGGCGTCGCGCGGGTCGGGGCGCTCTTCGTCCCGGACGCGCTCGATAGCGTCCGCGTCGAGCGCACGCATCGCGCTGCCCGCCTGGTCGCTTGCCATCCGTGTCTGCACGGCCTGTGTCCGCCTCTCTTCCAGGGGCGCGTCGTCCAGGAACGCGTACGGCTTGGCGTTGAGGATCTCGTGCGCGAACGCCGACGGCTCGGGGGTATCGCGCGACACGCACCTCAGCTCGCCGGCGTGTATGCGCGTGAGAACTGCAACGAGACCGTCGAAGTCCATCGCCTCGTCCAGACAATCGCGCACGGTCTGGTTCACCAGCGGGTGGTCAGGCACTTCACGGTCGCCCGGAATGTTCTCGAGGCACGCGGCTGCGTCAGGAAAGACAGCGGCCATGAGATCGTCGGCCTGCATGCGCTGCAGCTGTGGAGGCACCTTGCGGCCGCCGCGACTGCGCGGTACGGCCAGCGAGATCGTGGTGTTCCAGCGCCAGCGTGTCTTGAACACAGGCGCGTCGAGCAGCGCCTGCACGAGGATGTCGCGCGTCGTCGCCGGGTGGAGATAACGGAAGACATCCGAGAGCGGGAACGAGTGCTGCGGGCCGAGTGACAGCAGCAGCGCATCCTCGGTGGCGGCAGCCTGCAGCTCGAAGTTGAACTGCCGGCAGAACCGCTTGCGAAGCGCGAGGGTCCACGCCTTGTTGATGCGGCTTCCAAATGGCGCGTGCAGCACGAGCTGCATACCGCCCGATTCGTCGAAGAAGCGCTCGAGCACGAGCGTCTCCTGCGTCGGGATTACGCCCAGAGCCGCACGTCCGTCGAGCAGATAGCTGGCGGCCTGTTCGGCGCCGCCGGGGCAAAGGCCGCTCTCGGTCTCGAGCCAGGCCGCCAGACTGACATGCGGGGCGAGCCTTTCAGGCTCGCCTAGCGGACCTTCCGCCTTCGCCGAGGCTTCGGCGGACAGGGAAAGGTCCGCGCCGCTGAGGACGGTTTCTGCATCTTTGCGAAGATCGGATACGGCCCGCGAAAGCTCGTCGCTTCGTGCGGGAGCCTCACCAAGCCAGAACGGGATCGTCGGCGGCGCGCCGTGCGCATCTCTGACGCGCACGCTACCCGCCACTACCTGCGTGATCTGCCACGAGGTGTTGCCGAGCTGAAACACGTCGCCCGCGTTGCTCTCGATCGCGAAGTCCTCGTTCAGCGTGCCGACAAACGTGTCGTCCGGTTCGACCACGACACGGTAATCGGCGACTTCCGGGATCGCGCCGCCAGAAGTAAGGGCGAGCATCCGCGTCCCGCGCCGTCCCCTGAGCACTGCGTGCACTTCATCTCGATGCACGAGTGCCGCGCGCCGTCCCCGTTTCGTGGCAAAGCCGTCGGCCAGCATGCCGACGACCGCGTCGAAATCGCTGCGCGACAACGAGCGATACGGCCACGCCCGCCGCACGAACGCAAAGAGCTCGTCCTCGCCGTACTCGGTGGTCGCGACTTCCGCGGCAATCTGCTGCGCGAGCACATCGAGCGGCGCGTCCTGCGTAACGATGCGATCGAGCTCACCCAGGCGAACGCTTCGCAGAAGAGCGGCGCATTCGATCAGGTCGTCGCGAGAGACCGGCATCAGCCGTCCCTTTGGCGTGCCGGCGATCGTATGGCCGGATCGGCCGACACGCTGGAGCAACGTCGCAATCCGATGGGGCGATCCGATCTGACAGACGAGATCAACATGGCCGATGTCGATCCCGAGCTCCAGCGACGCGGTGGCGACGAGCGCCTTGAGCGTGCCTGTCTTCAGACGATGCTCCGCGTCCAGCCGGATCTCCTTGGACAGGCTTCCGTGATGCGCCGTGACCGCGTGCTCGCCAAGCCGCTCGCTGAGGTGCCGCGCCGTGCGCTCCGCCATCTTCCTCGTGTTCACGAAGATCAGCGTTGTCTTGTGCTCGGAAATCAGCTCGGTCAGCCGGTCGTAGTACTCCTGCCACACCTCGTTCGACATGACGGCGTCGAGGGGTGAGCGAGGTATCTCGACCGCCAGGTCGATCTCGCGGCGATGGCCCTCATCTACGATTACCGCGGACCTAAAAGGTCCGCGCCGCGAGGCAGAGTACTCAACAGTGCGGGGCGGACCTTCCAGGTCCGCCGAACGATTGCCGACCAGAAACCTCGCGACTTCGTCGATCGGCTTCTGCGTTGCGGAGAGGCCGATGCGCTGGAGCACGGGACGGTCGCCCGGGCGGACCTGAAGGTCCGCCTCTACGATTCCTTGGAGTCTCTCCAGCGATAACGCCAGGTGCGCGCCGCGGCGACCACCGATCACGGCGTGGATCTCATCGACAATGACCGTGCGGACGGTCCGCAGCATCTCGCGGCTGCGTGCCGACGTGAGCAACAGATACAGCGACTCCGGCGTCGTCACCAGGATGTGCGGAGGAGTCCGGAGCATCGCTGCCCGCTCCGACTGTGTCGTGTCGCCTGTCCGCACGGCCGCCGTGATGCGCGGTGCTTCGACGCCACGCGATGCCGCCAGCTTGCGGATGCCCTGCCTGGGCTCCGCGAGGTTCTTGTGGATATCGGCGCTCAGCGCCTTCAGCGGCGAGACGTAGACAACGCGGACCTCATCCGGCAGGGGAGCCTGCAGTCCTTCGTGAACGAGATCGTCGATGGCCGTCAGAAACGCCGCCAGTGTCTTGCCGGAGCCGGTCGGCGCCGCGATGAGCGTGTGACGCCGGTCGCGGATGGCGCCCCAGCCGCGCTCCTGCGCGGAAGTCGGAGCGCCAAGGGTCTCGCGAAACCAGCGAGCGACAAGCGGATGGAAACCGGGGAAGCCCATGTCAGTTGATGGTTGGTCAGCGGGACGAATGCCCGATGCGCAATGCCGAATGCCCAATGCGGAAGGTTGAGCATCGGGCCTCGAGCATTGAGCGTTGAGCCTTGACAAGTCCATCATATAGCAGTGACTCAAGGCCAGATTCCATTCGCGGCGCGCGAGCGCGACGTTGTTGCGATTGCGGACGGCGCCACGTGGCTTCGGCATGTCCTCCCGCTCACGGAGCAACGGTCACTCGTCGATCGGTGTCGCGCGATCATGGATGGCCCGGCGGGCGGCTACGTGCCGACCGTGCGCGGCGGCGGCAAGATGCGCGTCCGGATGGTCTGCCTCGGCCGCCACTGGAACGCGCTCACTTACAAGTACGAGTCGACGCGTGCCGACTACGACGATGCGCCAGTGTTGCCGGTGCCGGAAGAGTGGATGGCGCTCGCGTCGCGCATCGGGTGCGAGGCGGGATTCGACTTCACACCGGACCTCTGCATCCTCAATTACTATGACGCCGACGGAAGAATGGGCTTACACCAGGACAAGGACGAAGGACCAGAGTCGATCGAGGCGGGACTCCCGGTCGTTTCGATCTCGATCGGCGACACGGCGCGATTCCTGTTTGGCGGTGTCCGGCGCCGCGAGCCGATCGAATCGCTGCTGCTCGAATCAGGCGACGCGTTTGTGTTCGGTGGGCCGGCGAGGCTGCGGTATCACGGCGTGTCGCGGATCATCCCGGGCTCGGCGCCGCCGGAACTGGGCATTGACGGGCGGTTCAATCTCACATTCCGAAAGTACTGAGACGAGGCACGGAGTCACGGAGGCAAGTTATGAGACGTTCGGCACTCTTCGCGGTTATCGCGCTATGCGTCACATGGTCCGCGTACGCGCAGGACAAAGTGCCCGTCCTGTCGCCGGGCATTCACGATCTGACGCTCGCACAGAGCGGCGGGCCGACGATTCACTATGCGCTCTCCGTGCCGCAGCGCTACCACGGCGAACCGGTGCCGCTGGTGCTCGCGCTGCACTTCGGCGGAAACCCCGATGGTGCCGGCCGATCGATGCTCGACATCCTCATCCAGCCGGCACTTGAGGGTCTCGGCGCCGTCATAGTCGCGCCGGATTCTCTCTCGGGCGGATGGGGCAGTCCGCAGAACGAGCGGGCAGTCAACGCGCTGCTCGCCGCGGTCGAGAAGAGCTACGCAATCGATCAGAAAAAGATGATCGTCACTGGCTACAGCATGGGCGGCGCCGGGACGTGGTACTGGGCTGACAAGTATCCCGAACGGTTCAGCGCCGCCGTGCCCGTATCCGGCCGCCCGACGTCGTCTGCAGCCACCTGGCGTGTGCCCGTGTTCGCCGTGCACTCGCGCGACGACCAGACGAATCCGATCGGCCCGACCGAGCAGCGCATCGCCGAGCTCAAGAAGCAGGGGCTCAACGCGCGGATCGTCGTGCTGACGGGTATCGCGCACTACGAGACGAACCGCTTCGTCGACGGCCTGCGCCAGGCCGTGCCATGGATTCAGCAGGTATGGAAGACGAAATAAACACACCACGAAGGTCACGACGGACACGAAGAATCAATTTGTTCGCGTTCGCCGGCGCAATCATTGCCGCGATTGGCGCGTTGTCACTGCCACTGCTGGCCCAGAGCGCGCAGGGCTGGGACGCGAAGTTTCGCGCGATCCCCGAGGCAAAGAACATCGGCGAGTACATGAAGCGAATGAGCGCGCGGCCGCACCACCTCGGGTCCGCCTACGACAAGGACAATGCGGAGTGGATCCTCTCGAAGTTCAAGGAGTGGGGCTGGGATGCGCGCCTCGAGACCTACGACGTCCTCTTTCCGACCCCCAAAGAGCGGCTGGTCGAAATGGTCGCGCCGGCGGCGTTCACGATGAAGCTGGATGAGCCGCCGGTTGCCGTCGACCCGACCTCGGGTCAGAAGACGGAGCAGCTGCCGTCGTTCAACGCCTACTCGATCGACGGCGACGTCACCGCTCCGCTCGTCTACGTCAACTACGGACGGCCACAGGACTACGTCGAGCTCGATCGACGCGGCATCTCGGTGAAAGGCGCGATCGTCATTGCGCGCTATGGCGCGTCGTGGCGCGGGATCAAGCCAAAGGTCGCCGCCGAACATGGCGCGGTCGGATGCCTGATTTACTCGGATCCGATGGACGATGGCTATGTCGTGGACGACGTCTTCCCGGACGGTCCGATGCGCAACAGCAGCGGCGTGCAGCGGGGCAGCGTCATGGACATGCCGACGTATCCAGGCGACCCGCTGACGCCTGGTATTGGCGCGACCCCCGACGCGAAGCGGCTCGACATCAAGGACGTCACGACGCTGACCAAGATCCCGGTGCTGCCGATCTCGTACGCCGATGCGCAGCCGCTGCTCTCGGCGCTGCGCGGTCCCGTCGCCCCCGGGGACTGGCGCGGCGCGCTGCCGATCACCTATCACGTCGGCCCCGGGCCGGCGCGTGTTCACTTGAAGGTCGCGTTCAACTGGGATCGCGCACGCGTCTACAATGTCGTTGCCCGTATCCAGGGATCGACATATCCCGACGAGTGGGTGATTCGCGGCAACCATCACGACGCGTGGGTCAATGGCGCGGGCGATCCGGGTGCCGGCATGTCGGCGGAGCTCGAGGAGGCGCGCGCGATCGGCGAGCTCGTGAAGCAGGGCTGGCGGCCCAAGCGGACACTCGTCTACATCGCGTGGGACGGCGAGGAGCAGGCGCTGCTTGGTTCCACGGAGTGGGTCGAGGATCACGACAAGGATCTGCGGGAGCATGCCGTCGCCTACGTCAACTCCGACGGCAACGGCCGCGGGTTTCTCAACGCGTCAGGATCTCATTCGCTCGAGCAGCTTGTGAACAGCGTGGCGAAGGATGTCGCGGATCCCGAGACGACGAGGAGCGTCTGGCAGCGGCTCCAGGCTCGCATGATCGCGAGAGGATCCCGGGACGAGCGGAACGACGCTCGAAGCCGCGCGGATCTCCGGATCGCCGCGTTGGGATCGGGATCGGATTATTCCGCGTTCCTGCAGCACAACGGCGTGCCGTCGTTGAATCTCGGCTTCGGCGGGCTCGACGCCAACGACGGCGTCTACCACTCGATCTACGACGACTATTACCACTTCACGAAGTTCCTCGACACCGACTTCGCGTACGGACGCGCGCTCGCGCAGGTTGCGGGCACGACGACGATCCGCCTCGCGGATGCCGACCTGCTGCCGTTCGAGTTCACCAACCTCGCGGATACGGTGCAGACCTACGTCAAGGAGCTGGCGACGTTGTTGAAGAATCAGCAGGACGAGGTGCGCGAACGCAACAAGCAGATTGACGAGGGAGTGTTCACCGCGATCAACGATCCGCGCCGGCCGCTGGCCGCGCCGAAAGTGGAGGAGGTGCCTCCAGCGCTCAACTTCGCGACGCTCGAAAACGCGGCGAACGCGTTGACGCAGTCAGCGGCGCGGTATCACAAAGCCGTCCAGACCGCGCAGCCAAGGATTGCGTCGAATGCCGCGACCGTTCGGGCGGTCAACGCGCGGCTGATGCAGGCCGAGCGGCAGCTCACCGATGACGCAGGGCTGCCGAAGCGGTCGTGGTACCGCCATCTGCTGTACGCGCCGGGGTTCTACACCGGCTATGCGGTGAAGACGATGCCTGGTGTGCGTGAAGCGATCGAGCAGAAGCAGTACAGGGAAGCGGAGACGGAGATTGCGCGAGTCGCGAAGGCGCTCGAGCGCGAGGCCGCGCTCCTCGAGTCGGTGTCAGCGCAGCTTGAACAGGCGCAATAAGCGGGGATCCGGGATCCGGGATGTTATTTCGTGGCGACGGTGACGGGCGCGGCGACGGTATAGGCCGGGTCCTTCTGGACCCGGCAATTCAAAAACTTCGACGTTTTGAGCCACGCGGGGTCGGGGTAGTAGGAGAAGATCACCCCACCGTCGCGAACCGTGTCGATGACGCGCCTGGCGACCGCCTCGCGCAGCGCAGGGCAACCCCAGCTCCGGCCCAGGCGTCCGTTGGCCTTCGCCCCGGTAGGATCGACGTACGGCGCGCCGTGCATGACGATCGCACGCTCTCGCGCGTGGCTGTTGAAGCCCGGCTCGAGGCCGTCGAGGCGCAACGAATAGCCGTTCTGTCCGACGTAGGTATCCGCCGTCCGGAACAGTCCCAGGCTCGATTCGCGGCTTTCCATGACGTCGGAAAAACGCGTCGCCATGTTGTCGCCGCTGTTACGGCCGTGGGCGACGAGCTCCTTGAAGAGCATCCGGCCGGACCGTAAATCGAACACCCACAGTCGTGGCTGCGTCGACGGAAGCGAGTAATCGATCAGTGTCAGCGTGGGGGGCGTTGCAAGCTCGCCCGACGCTACTCCACACGTCAGCGCGCTCAACGCCAGGTTCAGCACGTCCGCCGACACGCCCGCGTTTGCCGCTGCAGTTCGATCGAGCGTGATTCCTGCCGGTATCGGGGTCCGCGCCAACAGCGGCGCAGCGCCGATACAGACGAGCAGCGTGAACAGAGTGGTAGCGAAATTCTTCCTGCTCAAGCAGTTAACCTCTGCGGAAACGTCTGAACCGAGTCCTCATATTACGGTCCGCGTGTAGCGCAATCAAGCACGACCGACGCGTCCGAACCCGACCATTGCCGACCGCACGCCGATGAGCTCTCCCACTTCAGATCTCCCGCTGCATCGGATCCGGGTCCAGCGTCCCAGGTCCAAGTGGGCTCGACGCCGTACCTCTTATCGACCGATCGACCGGGAGCGTCCCACACGCACGCCACGGAGCGCTGAACGTCGTGATCTGCGGACCCGAAGGTTCGCGCGCAGCAGATTGATCTCGTCGCGTCGTCCCTGTTGTTCGCAACACGTGCTCGCCGCCTTCAGTTACGCGTTTCAACGGAGCCGCTTCAGGCGATAATGCGAGCGCCCGCCTTCGCGCTGCGCGGTACGGCGGGGCAAGCCCGCCTTCGCGCTTTCGCCTTCGCCGCTTCGGCTTCGGTGGAGAAGGCGCTGTGGCGGGGCAAGGCGCCTACGCGACCGCGTGATGGCGCGATGGCACACGGGCGCGCTGCACGGCGGCGTCGTACGCACGCGGCCCACTTCGAGGAGACGACATGGCCAAGAGTTCGAAGACTGCGAGGAAATCTACGGGGACGAAAAAGAAGACCGCGGGGAAGACGAAGCGTACCGCGAACGCGGCGTTCATGAAGCCGGTGCAGCCGGACGCCACTCTCGCGGAAGTCGTCGGCGCCAAGCCGATTCCGCGCACCGAGGTGACCAAGCGGCTCTGGGCCTACATCAAGAAGAACGGGCTGCAGGACAAGAAGAACAAGCGGATGATCAACGGCGACGCGGCGTTGAAGGCGGTGTTCGGCGGCAAGTCATCGGTGAACATGTTCGAGATGACGAAGCTGGTAAGCAAGCACCTGAAGTAAAGCTTTAACCACGAAGACACGAACGTCACGAAGGTCACGAAAACCCTTTTTAGGATTCGTGGTCTTCGAGATCGTCGTGTCCTTCGTGGTTTCTTTTATCTCGTCGCGTTCGTCCGCTTCAGTTTGGTGTTCGCCTGCGTCACGAAGCGATCGGCGCTCGTGGCTGCGTTGCCGACCTTTGCATCGAAGTCGGCGGTTGGCCTCCTGCGGGTGACAGCATTTACGGAAATCCCAAACCCCAAATCCCAAGTTCCAAATCAAAAAGAGACATCAGTTCCTAGCTTGGGTTTTGGGATTTGGGATTTGGGATTTGGGATTTACCGCAAGGCCATTGGCCCACTTGCGGCGTCTACGGGTAATATCGAACTTCTGTGATGCGACTCCAGGGCCTCATTCTCCTTGTCGCGGCCGTTTCGGCGGCTGCCTGCGGCGACGATACCCCGACCGCGCCGTCGACTCCGACGACGCCGACGACGGTGACCGAGCGCTTCGATGCGATCGTCAACGTCAAGGGCTCGAACTTCTTCCCGTTCTCTGTAGGCCAGGGCGGTAGCGTCTCGATCAACTTCGCGAGCCTCTCTCCGCTCAACCGTCCAGGTCTTCTCGACGTCCCCATGGAGATCGGTTACGGCACTACGGTGCTGGACGGCGACAACAACGTCGTCGGGTGCGACCTGCGCAAGACGATCCAGGCGACGCCGGCGCTGACGGCCCAGCTGTCGGAGTCGCTGACGGCTGCCGCCAACTATTGCGCGACCATCACCGACGTCGGCGGCCTGCGCGAGGCCGCGAATTTCTCAATCCGGATCACGCACCCATGATCGCCATGAAAACAAGCCACGGAGGCACGGAGGCACGGAGTTTCAGAAAACTATTTCTCCGTGCCTTCGTGTCTCCGTGGCCTGTACTCGCGTTCATCGCGGCAATGGTTGCGGCGTGCGGCGACGACACGAGCACCGCGACCTCTCCGTCCACGCCCACGAAACCGGCGGCGGAGACCTGGTCAAGTGCGCTCGCACCAGGCGGTGCGAGCAGTCGCTCGTTCATGGTCTCGGCCGCGGGGACGATCAACGTGACGATGACCAGCGCCGGGTCGACGGTGGGACTTGGCGTCGGCTTGCCGCGAGTGTCCGGCGGCGGTTGCCGCCTGGGCGTCTCGGTGAATACCGGCGGCGGTTCCGCGCCGCAAATCAGCACGCAGGCGGACGCGGGTCAGTACTGTGTGCAGGTCTTCGATCTGGGTACGTTGACCGATCCGATTTCGTTCACGCTTACGATCGATCACCCGTAGCCATCGGAGGGTTGGAAACTCCCAACTCCCAACCTCCAACTTCCAAGGCGTCTTGGGAGTTGGGAATTGGAAGTTGGGAATTTTACGGAATCTGCGCCGCGGTGTAGGCGGAGATCGAGATCATGTCCGCGGGTGTGAGGTTCATGACCGTCGGCTGCATCAAGGTGCTCTGCAGCCCCTTCCTGACTCCGTTCTTGAAGTCATTCAGCTGCCGATAGGTATAGATCGCTGAGCGCCCGCCGATTCCCGGTACGCCGGGCAGCACGCCGCCGCGCATATCCATGCCATGGCACGTCGCGCACGCCACGGTGTTGCCCATCACGACCTTGCCTCCGACGATGCGCTGCCCGCCGGTCTTCACGAGGTCCGCGCCCTTCTTGAGGCTGCCGACCGGCACGTATGCGATGAAGCCTGAGTGCGAATCGCGACTCTTTGCGCGCTCGGGGTCTTGCGGGAGTTCGATGATGCGCTGCCCGAGCGGCTCCATCGGACTCTTTTCCAGCGCGAAACGCATGTTCCCGGACCCGACGAAGGTTTTCGGCACCATCGTCGCTTCGACGACCTTGACCCATGGCTTCGGCTTCAGCGAGGCGAAGTACGCCGACGCCTGCTTGAGCTCATTCTGTGTGATCGCTTTCGCGATTGTCGCCATGATGGCGGGGCGTCCGCTGGCAACGGCGCTCTTGCGAGCGCCGCTCTTGAAGTCTTCGACCTGCTGCTGGATGTAGGCCGCCTGCAGCCCCGCAAGATACGCGGATTCCGGATGGCCGAGGCCGTTCGGCAGGTGACACATCGCGCAGGCCCACACGTCGGGCTTGCGGCCGCGCGCGACCACCTCGGGCATCCGAGGATGGTCGGTATACCAGTCGGGCGGAGTGAATGGGTCGTCGATCTGCGTCTGCGTGAACCCGAGCTTGCTGCCGGGCACACGCCGCTGCGTCCCTGGCTCGGGCGGCGCCTTGAAGGTCGCCGGCGTCACCGGGTACGCCCACGCGGGCGTCGGACCCTGCGCCCGCACCGCCACTGCGACGCCTAACCCGCACACCATTGTCACGATCACACCGACTGTTCTGCGCATCGATCCTCCAGCTAAGGGGTGCTCCCGTCGAGCATCCGCGCGACAAAAAAGAATAGGGCAGCGGACTGCGATAATACAAATGTGGCTCAAGCCTACGAGGCCTTCCTCGCCGCATTTCCGGAATACGAGTCGACCAGCCTGCTCGATGCGCTGCGGGCGACGGAGTACCGGCGGCTTGACGAACAGCAGCATGTCTATCTCGATTACACCGGCGGCAGCCTGCACGCCGAGTCGCAGGTGCTTCGGCATGCCGCTCTGCTGAACGAGCAGGTTCTCGGCAATCCGCACTCGGCCAGCCCCTCATCAACGGGGATGACGAACCTGGTCGAGCAGGCGAGGCGGGCGGTACTCAACTGGTTCAACGCCCCGGATGACGAATACACGGCGGTCTTCACGGCAAACGCGACGGGTGCGCTGAAGCACGTGGCGGAGTCGTATCCGTTCTCCCCAGGGGGACGGCTGCTTCTCACCGTCGACAATCACAACTCCGTGAACGGCATTCGCGAGTTCGCGCGGGTGAAGGGTGTTGACGTCGAGTACGTGCCGCTTACGATGCCCGAGCTCCGGATCGACCTGGACAAAGTTGCGGTTGCTCTGCAGACCCGTCCCCAGAGCTCCGACACAGGGACGCCGCGCTGTCTGTTCGCCTTCCCCGCGCAGTCGAACTTCAGCGGCGTCACGCATCCGCTCGAGCTGATTGCGCAGGCGCACGACCGCGGGTGGGACGTTCTGCTCGATGCCGCTGCATTCGTGCCGACGCACCGTCTCGACCTCTCGCAGGTGAAGCCCGACTTCGTGAGCGTGTCTTTCTACAAGATGTTTGGCTATCCCACCGGCGTCGGCTGTCTGCTCGTGCGCAACAGCGTGCTTCCGGCGCTGCACCGCCCCTGGTTCGCGGGCGGCACGGTCAACTTCGCAACGGTGCAGGGGCGCGCGCACATCCTGTCGCCGCGGGAAGCCGGCTTCGAAGACGGCACGCTGAACTATCTCGGCATTCCCGCGGTCGAAGTCGGGCTGCGGCACCTGGAATCGATCGGGATCGACACCATCGAGACTCGTGTGCGGTGCCTGACCGCATGGTTGTTGAACCGGCTCATGACCCTCAAGCACAGCAACGGTCGTCTCATGGCGCGCATCTACGGCCCGGTGACGACCGCCTCGCGGGGAGGAACGGTGACGATGAACTTCTACGATCCGGAGGGACACCTGCTGGATTACCGCCGCGTCGAGGAGCTCGCCGGGTTGCATGGGATCTCGCTTCGCACGGGCTGCTTCTGCAATCCGGGCGCAGGAGAGACGGCCGAAGGTCTGACCGAAGCGGATGTCCGCGCCGCGCTCGAGGCAGACGCCGACATGAACCTGCCGCGCTTTCTGCAAGTGGTGACGCACCTCAGTGGCAAGAGCGCCGGGGCGATCCGCGTCTCGTTGGGCATCGTCAGCAACTTCGCCGACGTCTATCGATTCATGCAGTTCGCCGAAACTCTGCGGGATCAGACGCGCCTGACGATTGGCGACGTGACGTTCGACATCGAATCGTGCCGCGTGATTCGAGACGGCAGCTGAGACAAGCCACGGCCCGTCTCGCATTCGTTTGGGCGATGGCGGCACGAATCACGCATGCGAGGCGCTCCTGAAGGGCCACGAATCAGGAGGGTGGGCATGGCCACGTACGGCAAGAAGGCAAGCGAGAAGGTCGAGCGCGCGATGCACGAGCGCAAGCGCGGCACATTGAAGAGCGGTGGCTCCGGCAGGACGGTGACGAGTCGGAAGCAGGCGATCGCGATCGGCTTATCCGAGGCGCGGAAAGCGGGAGCCAAAGTGCCCAAGAAGAAGGGGTCGCGCAAATCGTCGAAGAAGCGGTAGCGCCAGCCTCGATCCGAGCGGTGATTCCAGCAACCCGAACGCGTGGTGGGAACTCGACGCGGTGAATCGCTGCGCTCGATTTCCTGCTTCGCTTGACGCTCGGCATGGCTTACGCGTCCGCCTCCCGGCGCTCGCATCGCGGTATATTTGGTCTTCGTGATCTTCGTGTCCTTCGTGGTTGAGCCTCCTTTGTGATCTCCGTGCCCACCGTCGCCCCCTACGGCACCTGGACATCCCCGATCTCATCGAGCACCGTCGCTGAACAGGGCGTACGCCTCGGTTTCGTCGCGCTTGATGGTGACGATGTGTACTGGCTCGAGGGTCGCCCCCACGAAGGGGGGCGCAATGCGCTCGTGAAGCGCAGCGCCGACGGCACGATCGCCGACGTCACACCTCGCGATCACAACGTCCGCACCCGCGTGCATGAATACGGCGGCGGCGCGTTCATCGTCTCCAACGCGGTTGTTTACTACTCGAACTTCGCGGATCAGCGCATCTACAGGCTCAGCGCGGCGCGGACCTTACAGGTCCGCGATACACCCGAGCCCATCACACCTGAGGGGAGCTGGTTCTACGCGGACGCCACCATCGATGAACGCAGAGGGCGGCTCATCTGTGTGCGGGAGGATCACTCAAAGGCCCGGCACGAAGCGGCCACGACGCTCGTCTCGATTCCGCTCGAGGGCGCCCCGAGCGCGGGCGAGATCATCACGGCAGGCTACGACTTCTATTCGACGCCGCGTGTGAGTCCTGATGGGTCGAAGCTGGCCTGGCTGTCCTGGCGCCATCCCCAGATGCCGTGGGACGGGACGGAGTTGTGGGTTGCGGACATCACGGACGCTGGGACGCTGGAGAGTCCGGTGCTCGTTGCGGGCGGCGCGCATGAATCGATCTATCAACCGGGGTGGTCGCCGGACGGCACCCTCTACTTCGCGAGCGATCGCACGGGGTGGTGGGAGCTGTACCGAATGGCGAATGCAAAATGCAAAATGCAAAATGCAAACGCAGATGCAACCAGCATCGAGGCGGTGCTTCGCGAGCCGATTCCCCAAACGGAGTTTGGACGACCGCAGTGGCTGTTTGGCTGGGCGACATGGGCATGCGCCGACGCACGGCGAATAGTTGTCACCTATGCGCAGCGTGGACGCTGGACGCTTGCCACGATCGACGCAGCAACGGGAACGCTGACGAACGTTGCCACAGACCTCGAGCCGCTCGAGTGGCTCACCGCGACGTTGAACGCCGCGTTCTCTGTGGCCGCGTCTACCACCTCGCCAGCCGCCGTCGTTCGCACGAACCTGTCGACCGGCACGACCACGACGCTGCGATCGTCATCCACGCTCTCGCTCGATCCAGGTTACCTCTCGATTCCCGAAGCGATCGAATTTCCAACCGAAGGCGGGCTCACCGCGCACGCATTCTACTATCCGCCACGCAACAGAGATTTCACCGCGCTTCCCTCCGACCGCCCTCCGCTCATCGTCATCAGTCACGGTGGACCGACAACGCAGACGAAGGCGATGCTTGACCTGCAGGTGCAGTACTGGACGAGCCGCGGGTTCGCAGTGGCCGACGTCAACTACGGCGGGAGCTCGGGCTACGGCCGGGAGTATCGCGAGCGGCTCAACGCGCGGTGGGGCATCGTGGATGTCGACGACAACATCAACGCGGCCAGGTATCTCGTTGAGCAGGGGAAGGCGGATCCGGCGAGGCTCATCATCCGCGGTGGAAGCGCGGGCGGCTATACGGCGCTCGCGGCGCTGACGTTCTATCCCGAGATGTTCAAGGCGGGGGCAAGCTACTACGGCGTCAGCGATGTCGAGGCGCTGGCGACCGACACGCACAAGTTCGAGTCGCGGTACCTCGACACACTCATCGGACCCTACCCGGCGGCGAAGGAGCTTTACCGCGCGCGGTCGCCCATTCATTTCACGGACCGTCTATCGTGCGCGCTCATTCTCTTTCAGGGTCTCGACGACAAAGTCGTTCCGCCTGATCAATCCGAAAAGATGGCGGACGCTGTCCGCGCCAAGGGATTGCCGGTTGCGTACCTGGCGTTTGAAGGGGAGCAGCACGGCTTTCGCAAGGCGGAGACGATCGTCCGCTGCTTCGAATCGGAGCTCTATTTCTACGGCGCTGTCTTCGGGTTCACACCCGCCGGACCGATCGAGCCGGTAAGAATCGACAACCTGACCACGGCGAATTAACGCCCAATTTCCAACCTCCCATTTCCAGGACGCCTTGGGAATTGGGAGTTGGGAATTGCATAGGTTACGATCCGCGCGATTATGGCCGTTGCCTCCGCGCCAGCCGTCGTCAGCAGAATTATTAGCCCGGCGTCAGCGGCCGGCCGATCGCGGCTCGACTCCATCGATCTGCTGCGCGGCATCGTGATGGTCGTCATGGTGCTCGATCACACGCGCGACTTCGTACACGGCCCTGCGCTTCGCTCCGACCCGACGAATCTCGCCACCACCTCCGCCGCCATCTTCATGACGCGCTGGATCACGCATTTCTGCGCGCCGGTGTTCGTATTTCTCGCAGGCGTGAGCGTCTATCTGCAGAAGATGCGCGGCAAATCCCTCGGCGAACTGTCGCGTTTCCTTGTCACCCGCGGCGTGTGGCTGATTGCAATCGAGATCGTCGTGCTGCACCTGCTTGTCTGGTTCAGCGTCGACTACAGCTTTCTCGCGCTCCTGCAGGTGATTTGGGTGCTCGGTTTGTCGATGATATGCCTCGCGGCCCTCATCCACCTTCCGAGACCGGCGATCGCGACGTTCGCCGTCGTCATGATCGCATTTCACAATCTTCTCGACGGCGTCCACGTGGAGAGTTGGCAGGGACCAGGCTCACCGGTCCCCAGTGCCGCAGCCAAGTTGTGGATGATCGCCCATCAGCCGGGATTCTTTCCGGTGCTGGGTGCCTCCAGCCCTCTCGCGTGGGCCCAATATCCGCTCATTCCGTGGGTAGGCGTAATCGCGGCCGGGTATGCGTTCGGCGCAGTCTACGAGCTCGATCGGGAACGCCGCATCAAGGTGCTTCTGCAAACCAGCGTGCTGCTGATTGCCGCATTCATCGCGATTCGTGCGATCGATAACTACGGCGATCCGTCACGCTGGTCGGCCCAACCGACCGCGGTGTTCACGTTCCTCTCGTTCATCAACACGACGAAATATCCGCCGTCGTTGCTGTATCTGCTGATGACACTGGGCCCGGCACTCCTTGTGCTCGCGTGGTTCGAGTCGTCACCACCCGGCGCGTGGAGCCGACCGCTCGTGGTCTTTGGCCGCGTGCCGTTGTTCTTTTATCTACTCCAATGGCCTCTCGCCCACGGAGCGGGAATCCTCGCGAATGTCATTGCAGGAAAGTCGTTTGACTATCTCTTCCTGACCCCACCCGCGATTTTCAGTGCGCCGCCAGGCGTCGGGTTTCGTCTGTGGGTCGTCTATGTGTGCTGGGCATGCATCATCCTGGTGGAATATCCGCTCTGCCGCTGGTTCGCGGGCGTGAAGCAGCGCCGCCGCGATCCGTGGTTAAGCTATTTGTAAGGTTCAAGAGGTTCACAGGTTCAAGAGGTTCAAAGGGTCCTGTTCAGGAGGAACCCAAGGAGTACGGCGTGAGAAAAGTCGTTCTTGCGATGGCGATCGCCGCATGCGTGATCACGGCGCCCCACGCGCAGGCGCCTGCTGGGCCGGCGGGGCGCGTGACCGGACCGATTACGCTTGCCGTTGACCTCCGCGAGACGCCGCGCAAGCTGCTGCACGCGCGGGAGACGATGTCGGTGACGCCCGGAGCGCTGACGCTCGTCTATCCGAAATGGCTGCCTGGTGAGCATTCGCCGGACGGACCGATTACCGATCTTGTTGCCCTGACGTTTTCAGCCGGAGGGCGTCAGCTCACCTGGCGGCGCGATCCGCTCGACGTGTACGCCTTTCACATCGACGTGCCTCAGGGCGTCGACGTTCTCGAGGTGTCGTACGACTTTCTCCCCGCGATCGGCGCCGGCGGCTTCAGCTCCGCAGCCTCAGACACGGCGCATCTCGGCATTTACTCGTGGAACCAGTTGGTGCTCTACCCGCAGGGCGCGCGAACAGACGATGTGATGTTCCGCGCAAGCATGCAGCTGCCGAATGGCTGGAAGTTCGGGACGGCGCTGCCGGTGACGGGTCAAAGCGGAGGCAAGGTCGACTTCGCACAGGTATCTCTCACCACGCTGGTCGATTCCCCGGTCATCGCGGGCGAGTATTTCCGTGTGGTCCCGCTGGACACGTCGAGCAGGCCGGTCGAAGTGGACCTGGTCGCCGACAGTGCGGGCTCGCTCGAGGTGCCGGCCGACCTGACGCAGAAATGGAAGCGACTCGTACAGGAAGCGGATGCGATGTTCGGCGCCCGCCATTTCACGAAGTACCACTTCCTCCTTACGCTCAGCGATCGCGTCGCGCACTTCGGCCTCGAACATCATGAGTCCAACGACTCGCGCGTGGTCGAGAATGCCGTCGTGAGCCAGGGCACCTCGCTTGCCGTCATGGCACATGAGTACGTCCATTCCTGGAACGGCAAGTATCGTCGTCCCGCAGGGCTTGCGACGCCCGACTTTCAGCAGCCGATGGTGGGTGAGCTTCTATGGGTGTACGAGGGCCTGACGCAGTATCTCGGCTACGTGCTCGCCGCACGTAGCGGCCTGTGGGCCGATCAGTACTACAAGGAGCGGCTCGCACAGGTTGCCGCGTATCTCGATAACCAGCCAGGCCGGCAGTGGCGGCCGCTTGGCGACACGACGGTGGCCGCTCAGCTCCTGTATTTCGCGTCCGGACAGTGGGCATCGTATCGACGCGGGACCGATTTCTATGACGAGGGCTGGCTGATCTGGCTAGACGTCGACACGCAGATCCGTCAGCTGACGAACGGTCGAAAATCGATCGACGACTTCTGTCACCTGTTCCATGGGGATGAGAGCAGTGCGCCGATGGTCAAGCCGTACACGCTGGATGACGTGGCTGCTGCATTGAACCAGGTGGCGCCGCACGACTGGAAGGGTTTCCTGTCCGCGCGCGTCTACCAGCCGATGCCTCACGCGCCACTCGACGGCATCACGAAGGGCGGATGGCGCGTGGTCTACACCGAGACGTCCAACAACTTTCTTCGGGCGGCGGAGGGCAACCTCCGCCGGATCGACGCGATGTACTCAATCGGCCTCCGCGCCAGGACCAACGACGGCGTGCTCACCGACCTCTTCGTCGATTCGCCGGCAGGGAAAGCCGGTCTCGGGCCCGGCATGCAGATCCTCGCGGTCAACGGCGTCCGATTCTCGGCGGATGTATTGCGGAATGCGATCAAGGCATCTCAGAGCGCGTCACGTCCGCTGATGCTGGAAGTCCAGAACGACGATGTCGTGAAGACGGTGGCTCTTGATTACCGCGGTGGCATACGCGAGCCGCATCTCGAGCGCGACATGTCGAAGCCCGATGTCCTGTCCCAGATACTGACGCCACGCGCCAAGTAACTCCAACGCCCAACTTCCAACCTCCAACTCCCAAGACGCCTTGGGAGTTGGGAATTGGGTGTTGGGGCTTGACGTCTATACAATCCATTCATGTTGTATTCGTCAGCGCTCTGGCTGCATTCCATTCTGCGATGGGCCGTTCTCCTCACCGGCGCGGTCGCCTGGTTCCGCGCGATTGGCGGCGGGACGGCGAAGCGTTCGTGGACACCAAAGGACGAGCTGTGGGGCTTCCTGTTCACGGTCTCCCTCGACAGCCAGATGCTTCTCGGCCTCGTTCTCTATTTCATCCTGAGCCCCTTTACGAAGATCGCATTTCAGGATTTCGGCGGTGCGATGGCGGACTCGAGCCTGCGGTTCTGGGCGGTCGAGCATCTTGCCGGGATGGTCATCGGCATTGCGCTCGCGCACGTCGGGCGCGCCAAGATCCGGAAAGCCGCGAACGATGCACGCCGGCATCGCCTTGCGGTGATCTACTTCGGGCTGGCCCTCGTAGTCATCTGCGCGTCGATTCCGTGGCCCGGACTTGCAGTTGGACGGCCCCTTTTCCGGTTCTAGCTGTCCCAGTCTTCAGCTCCCGCCTTCATCGGAGACCGGAGACCGGACGGAAGACCGGCGACCAGCATGATTGAGATTGTTCGCGACGACATCACCACGCTGGACGTTGATGCGATCGTCAACGCGGCCAACGAGCGGATGCTGGGTGGCGGAGGCGTGGACGGCGCGATTCATGAGGCGGCCGGCGGAGAGTTGTACAAGGCGTGCCTCGCGGTTCCGGAAGTACGACTCGGCGTCCGCTGCCCCACGGGCCAGAGCCTCATCACTCCTGGCTTCAACCTGCCGGCGCGGTATGTCATCCACACCGTCGGTCCCGTCTGGCGCGGCGGGAGAAATGGCGAAGCGCGGCTACTCGCATCCTGCTACCAGAGCGCGCTGACGCTGGCGCGGCAACACCACCTGCGATCGATCGCGTTCCCGGCGATCAGCTGCGGAGTCTATGGATATCCACTGGACGAGGCGGCGGCCATTGCGGTGAGAGAAACGAGCGCGCACCTTGCCGGCTTCGATCGCATCGTGCTCGTTGCATTCGACGAAGCTGTGTATGACGAACTCTCTCGTTCGGAACGTTCGGAACGTTCGGGTCGTTCGAATCGTTCGGAACGTTAGAATTCTTTCGTTCTGGCCGTTCGAACCGTTCGACTCATATGAGGTATGACTTTCTCCTCGACACGTACAGGACCGAGCGGCTGAAGACGCTCAGTGTCTGGTCGCAGGTGCCCGACGACCGCATGACATTCCGGCCCGAGCCGCGCGCGCGGACGCCGCACGAGCAGATGGTTCATCAATGTGTCAGCGAGGACACCTGGATGCGGACCATGCTGAACATCGTCGTGTCGTTGCCGCCCCTGCCGCCGATGGAGCATCGCCTAGGTTTCCTCGAACATTACGCGGCCGCGACCTCGGAGCGGCTTGCCCTGCTTCAGGAGAAGCCCGACGCATGGTTTGAGGAGGAGACGACGTTCTTCGATGTGCGACGGACGCGTGCGTGGGTGATGACGCGCCGGCTGACGCACTCGGCCCATCATCGCGGGCAGCTCACCACCTACCTGCGGTTGTGGGGGCAGGCCCTCTATTCCACGTACGGCCCGACCGCTGATACTGGCGGTCTCTTTCAACACAAGGCGCCGGTTATCTATCGATACGAGTCGATCGACGCACTGCTCGAAGCCGAAGGCCGCGGCGGCGCGAACCCGCCGCTGCCGGGTCCCGGCGATCACCCTCCGACGGAACGGCCGTAGAGGGTGACAATTGCTCGTTCGAACGACTGAGACTCATGCCCATCCGCACGGTTCTTACAGAGAGGCTCGGACTGGCTCACCCGATCATCCAGGCCCCGCTGGCGGGCGGCGGGGACACGCCCGCGCTGGTGGCCGCCGTGTCCGAAGCGGGAGGATTTGGTTCGATCGGCGCCGCGTATCTCACGCCAGAGCAGATCGCGGCCGCGTGCGCCGCGGTGCGCGGGACGACGAGGCGGCCCTTCGGGATCAACCTGTTTGCCCCTCAGTCGCCGCCGCTGGACGTCGAAGCTTCTTCAGCAGTCTCGCGCGTGGCGCCGTTTTTCGCGCAGCTTGGCTTGGCGCCACCAACGGCGCCGCTGCTGCCCGTTTCGGGATTCGATGCGCAACTCGCAGCCGCGATCGATGGAGGTGCCTCGCTCTTCAGCTTCACGCTGGGGATGCTTCCTGCCGCGGCCTTCGCGGCCATCAAGGCGAAGGGGCTCGTGCTCGCTGGCACGGCAACGACGGTCGATGAGGCCGTCGCGCTCGAGCGCGCAGGCGTCGATGTCGTCGTCGCTCAGGGCAGCGAGGCGGGTGGCCACCGTGGTACGTTCGACAACGCGGAGGCTGACTCGTCGCTGATCGGGACGCTCGCGCTCGTGCCGCAGATCGTGGACGCTGTGCGCGTGCCGGTTGTTGCGTCAGGCGGAATCATGGACGGTCGCGGCATTGCGGCGGCGCTCGCGCTCGGCGCTGGCGCCGCGCAGCTTGGGACCGCCTTTCTGACGTGCGACGAGGCGGGCGTGCCCGACGCCTACAAGCAAGCGATCCTGGACGCGCACGAAGATGAGACGCGCGTCACCCGGGCCTTCTCGGGCCGGGCCGCGCGCGGCATCGTCAACCGCTTTATGCGGGAGGTCGACGCGGCTGGCGACGTGCTGCCGTTCCCGCTGCAGAACTCGCTCACGCGGCCGCTTCGCACGGCGGCAGCCCAGCAGGGTCGCGCCGAGTTTCTCTCGCTCTGGGCGGGCCAGGGTGTCCGCATGGCGCGCCGGCAAACGGCGGCCGATCTCGTTGCGGCTCTCGTCAAAGAGACAGACGAGGCAATCACGCGGCTGTCGCGCCTACGTGAGGGCCGGCTCTAGCCGGCCCGTCAGCCCA
>Ga0137452_1000079_pt1 | contig 36555 bp, 69 predicted proteins | sample EasRivERMGT513_2_FD_102312 | JGI IMG/M metagenome (GOLD analysis project Ga0137452, IMG submission 102312) | Soil microbial communities from meander-bound floodplain in the East River, Colorado, USA - East River MetaG ERMGT513_2 | ecosystem: Environmental > Terrestrial > Soil > Floodplain ...
ATCCGGTCCCAGACCACCGCGGCACCCGCCGATAACCCTGCCGGCTTGGTCACCTCTCCAGACGGTGGACGCACCTCATGCTCAGGCAGCTTCCGATGACCTGGCACGCCTCGCAGGATCTTCAGCGCCGTGGGATCTGGACGTCTACCGCTGTTATGGTTGCCCATTTACTGACTATTTCGGGAAAACCTGCGCGACGGTTCCCAAGCGGTTTGGAGGCATTGTCCGCGCAACAGGTCAATACCCCCCGTCGATTCGTTGCGTCTCACGTCAATGTTCATGCCATGTTTGTGTTGGGATTATTGCGTATGCTTAGCGTATGACTGCACTGATCGTCTTCGCGCTCTCTGCCTTCGGTGTGTTCCTAGCCTTGTTCGGCGCAGCGAATCTGAACCCTGGGACACTAGGAGTAGGCGTCATCGGGCTGGCCTGTTTCGTGGGGATCCTGGCACGAGTAGCGCAGGCAGCGGCACATCATCAACGCGAAGTGGACCGTTCATTTGCCAGCAAATCTGAGCTTCAACCCGTCACTCAACACCACGATTTGGCGGCCAGGCCAGACGCGCTGTAAGTGGGCCTCGATACGCTCGGCAGTCTCTTGGCTCATGGCGCCTTCGTATTCCACCACGACCACATCGTCAGGCTGAGGATTCGCCACTGAGATCCGCGACACCTCAGGCAGTGCCACCAACGCCGCGATCGCTTCTCGTCGATTCATGTGGAATCCCTCACGTGCGTTCATAGACCCCAGTCGCCAGTCGGTCCAGTCGCTGCAGCAGGGCATGCAACTGCGGGTGCTTATTCTGGTTCAGATACTGATCGCGCATGTAGGCCATCAGGTCTTCAGCCTCTTGGGCAGAGATCAACACGTGACTAGGGAACAGCTTTCGCTTCGGCATGTCGAGCAGGGTGTCCATATCCTCCATCTTCCATCGCCGTCTTTCGGCTATGGCACGCAGAGCACAAACTTTGACGATTCAAAGGGTCCCAAAACAGATACTTATCGCCCTTATGCGGGATGATGTGGTCCGTGCAGGTGGCTGGGGTGATGCGTTTCTGTTCGTAGCACTCGCCGCGCCAGCCTTCGTAGGCGCAGATGTCCTTCATGCCGCAAAGTGGGTATTGCCGCAGGTGCTGCTGACTGACTTGACTCCACCGATACGTGTAGCCGCGCTGTTGAGCGGTGCCTCGGTGGGCGTCACTCAGCTTTTGGCGTACCTTGCGATGCTTCTCACAGGGGCCACCCTTGGTGAGTTCAGGACACTTTGGATCGCCCGTGCACGGGCGCAATGCAGACTCAGGCATGCTTATTTTCCGTGTCTCCTGATGTATTCAGCTTCACCAATCGAGGCTCGATACGCCTTGAGCCGATCCGCATGGATGGTGCCGCACTTTGAGCCTTTCGGCGAGTGGCACTGACGACCCGCAGCGGCCTTGCACCACGGGCAGATGATGCCAGCCTTCGCTTCAATGTACGCCCACCGTCGGGGCTCAGGCACGTGGAGACATCGCTGAGTTTCTTAGCACAGAAACACACGCCATTCCTATGCACGTTGTGCCGACGAGTGCCATACTGGGCTATGTGATACGTTCTTTGATCCACGGGCTATAGGTCGGTGCCGGCACCTCGTTGGTCTGCACGGTATGCTCATACGTATAGGTGCGACCGACCGTCCCACCGCTGCGCATGCCCATGACCTTGCGATTCCCGGCCATCAGCACAATGCTGGTCACCGTAGGCGCACCAGTGACCGGCGTCACCGTAATCGTGCCCACGCTGGCCAGCTGCACGCCGGCCGCCAGTACATCGTCATAATCAAAGACAATCGGCAGCACTTCGCTGCTGTCTCGTGTGGCGAATCCGCCATCATCAATCGTGACTTCCATCGTTATCTCGCTTTCACCTGTACCGTCGTCACTCTCGGCCGCACATGCACGATGTATTCGCGTGGCTGGACATGAACCGTGGTGATGCGTGGCCGCACATGCACCACGAGCCCAGGCGTGACCGGAATCGTGTAGACGTTGTCCTGAATCTTGATCGACTCAGTGAGGGTGGCCTCGAGCAACCCTGATGCAGCTTGGACACTGTCCTGCACCTTCACCGATTCCGTGAGGCTCGTGCTCAGCCCGCCAAGAAACTGCAGACTCGCCTGGACACTGTCGCTGACCTTGACACTCTCGGTGAGCGTGGCCACCAGCGTCAGCAGTTGCGCCGAGACGGTATCGGTGACCCTGACCGATTCGTCTGGAATGGCACGTGTCAGGTCGAAGGCCGCCGCAACGGCATCCGAGACCTTGACCGATTCCTGCACCGAGGCCGTCAGCACGCTCAGGCTGGCTGACACCTGATCGCTGACCTTTACCGACTCGGTCGGTTGCGCCTGCTCAGGATCCAGCGTGACGCTGGCCGTGTCCGTGACCCGGATGGTTTCGGTCACCGTCACGAGAATCCCGAACGGATCGACCGTCAGGATGTCTCGGACCTTAACGGCTTCCTGCAGCGTGGCCTGGAGCGGATCCACCGCACCACTGGCGCTGTCCGAGACCTTGACGGATTCCGTGACCGTGGTCTGCAGCAGATCCAGTTGCGCTGAAACGCTATCAGTGACCCTGACGGCCTCACTCGGAGTTGCCTGCTCCGGATCCAAGGTGCGGCTGACGATGTCCGCTACCTTGACGTTCTCGGTGAGGACAACTGTGAGACCGAAGGCGTCGACCTGGAGAACGTCTTGAACCTTGACGGCTTCCTGTGGGGTGGCCTGCAGCGGATCGAGGGTGCGGGCCGTGCTCTCGCTGACCTTGAGGTTCTCGCTCGGGGTCGCCTGCAGCGGGTCTTCCGTGACCGTGACCGTGTCGGTGACGCGTATAGATTCGCTGGGCGTGGCGTTCAGCGGATCCAGCGTGCGCGTCAGCGTGTCGGTGACTCGGATGGCCTCTTGGGGGGCCGCCTGCAACGGATCCAGCGTGGTAGCTGGGGTGTCGGTGACCTTGATGGATTCGGTGAGTGTCCGCTCGAGCGGATTCAGGGTCAGACTGGCACTGTCGCTGACCTTGATCGACTCGGCGATCGATCGCTCAAGCGGGTTCAGCGCCTGCTGCGTGGTGTCGCTAACCTTCAGCGTCTCGGTCAGCAGTCCGGTCGTCAGGTCGCCTGCACCCGCCTCCACCAACGCGGCCACGACCGGCCCGTCCTGCACCCGGATCGGCCCGACCAGTTGCGTGGCGCCTTGGCCGCTGTCATCAACCTTGAGATTCTCAGTGACTGAGGCCGTGAGTGGCGGCTGGGGAATATCCGCCGCCACGGTGTCGGTGATCTCGACGTTCTCGGTGAGGCTGGTAAAAATCGGCGTCAGCGAGACGCTAATCTGGTCACTGATGCGGACGCGCTCGATCGGCGTGGTGTCCGTGCCACGGACATACAACCCCAAGCCACGCCACAAGGCACTGGTCGACCACGTGGCCGTGTTGGTGAGCTCGAAGACGTCCGTGCGGAACTGCGCCTCAGCCCCAGTGGCTGGCGTGTTGAAATTGCCATCCGCGCCAGCGGTTTCCGTCCAGCTCGCGCGTGGCGTGGTGGCTTCATTCGCCAGATGCAGCCAGAAGGCGAGGTTGACGTATTCACTGGTGACATCGGGCCGCAGGTCTAAGGTGACCGTGCCCGTGGTGCCCGTGCCGGTGGCCGTTTTGATGTTGGTACCGAAGGCGTTGATCGCCGCCTCGTCGACTTCCCAGCCCGTGATTTCAAAACAAATCAGCGCGTTGCCGGTGGGCGTGCCGCCAAAGCTCGCCACCTCCGCCACGCTGGTCGGCGACGGCCCCGCATGCGCCACCCAGATCGACATGATGTGGGTCGTGCTGAGCGTGGCCGTGGGAACGACGACTTTGCTGTACGTCTGCCCGTGTCCGGTGACGCCGGTGGGGTCGGTGGGCGAGGCGGAACAGCCCACGCTGAGGGCCACGAGAAGAGAATTCGCGGCGGGGGTCCACGTCGGCGAGGCCGTGTAGGTCGGCCCAGCCGTCGTGACGTAATTGTTGGACTTCCAGGTGATGACCGGCTTAGCCACGTCTCACCGCTTTCGGTGGCGGCCCGGCCCCGGTCTGCTCGATGGTCGCGTCCTGCGCTTGCGCGGTCGGCGTGGCGTCCGTGGACTGGATCGGCGTCGGCGTCTCCCCGTCCAAGGGCGGACCACACTCCACCATCTCCGCGGTCACGTGGTCCACGACGCCGACGCCGAGTTCGTCAATAGGCATTAGAAGACCGACCCACCGATCTGCGCTTCCTGTAAACTCACCGACAAATCACCACCACCGACAGACTCGCGCGAATCCGCGCCAATGTCCCACGGCACCGTGCGCGCCTGATCGTCGATGTCTCTGGTGAAATTCAAGGGGGCCCCCTCACCACTCGTATCAGTGCCCACATCGATCAGCGCCGACCCGAGTGGCAAATGCCAGTCCTCACTCCCCGGTGTGACGTTGGTGAAGTTCGTCGTATTGATCGCGATGCTCTGCAGCCCGACGTTCACCAGCCCTGAGGCATCATTGGCCGCGCACGTCGTCTGATTGAAGGTGCCCGTCGCTGAAATGGAATTCGCCCCGCCGTCCGTCGAATTCTCAGCGAAATAGCTGTTCTTGGCATTGACGGTCGCGCCACCACTGACGACCAGACCATCCCAGCCGCCGATGACCGTGCAGGAGTAGACATACGCCGTGCCCGCCTCGACCATGATGCCCGAGGCATACGGCGTCACAACATCCGGTGACCCATAGCAGATGTTGTTGATCAGATAGGCCGTGACATTGGCGCTGACAACCCAGATGTTCGGCGCACGGAAGGCATCTGTGGGCACGTTGCGGATCAGACAATCCGTGATCTGCATCGTGCAGGCGCTGCTCGCCTCCACGTGGAAGATCATCTGGTCGTTGGCATTGCTAGCCGACTTGCGCACCTGCAGCCCTTCGACGCGCGTGAATTCCGTGCGCAGATGCACCACCGCCACTGCCGGATTGGCCACCTCCAGCCGATACTTGGAGGTGCTCCACACGCCGGCATGGCGTGACGCGACCGGCGTCACAATCTTGATGTAGTGCGTGGCGTCCACGGTGAAGCCCACGACGTCGACCGACGTGGTATCAGAGACGTTGCCGCTGCACTCAATGGTCAAGATGGCCGCACCGCTCACCAGATCTGGCGCCGCGCCAGATTCACCTGTGATGGCCGCAGACAGCGTGGCGTAGTGCGCCCCGTTGGTGCCCGGCGTGCCGGACGTCGTGCCGTCAACGAAGACCGTGCGATCAGCCATTAGGGTGTCGCCACCGCCCAGAGCGTCTGTGAGGCATACATCGGATAGACGCGCACGTTCAGCGTGCCACCAGGAGACGCGCAGGTATACGGGCTGGTGTGGTCCACCGCATACGGGACACCATCCGAGTAGCAGACCACAAACCGCACGAGGTTCACATCGTTGGGCGTCGTCGTCACGGTGCCACCGGAATTGACATACGTGGCGCTCAGCGTGTACCCGCCCACCTTATAGGGGAAGGCTCCGAGATCTGGCGTCGTGTCATCGCCGAGATACACCGCATCACCATTCGAACAGGTCACCGAGGCCGTCAGCGTGATGACATCCCCAGAGATGCTGGCGATCTCTCGCGTCGAGCTCCCCACCGTAATCGTGTCGCCCTTGACGAGCCCGCCACTGTATTGGTCCAGTGTGGTGTTGTCGCCGCGGAAGAATCCACCACCGCGTGACGCCACGTTGAGCGTGGTCCCACTGCAGCTCGTGGCTGTGGTGAGAGGCCCGCCCGTGCCGCGCGCATTCGCGCCGTCCCCGGATCCCGCAGCGAGATGGAAATCTAAGCCAGCCTTATTGACGAAATTGGGATTGACGTTGCTCTGCTCGTGCGCCTGATTGGTCCAGACGCTGGCGAATGTCACTGAGCCGTCAGGGTCATACGCCAGGTTATAGTCGCGGTCGTTGTTCGCCGCTTCACTGTGGAAGACTTCGATATTGGCCGAGATCCCGGTGCCCCATGCGGCATAGCTCACGTTGTTGCGGAGAAACACCCAGTCAACGCCGTTAAAGAAATTCGTTGAATACGCGGTCGTATTCGCGACCGGATACAGCATCGTGTCGATTTCGGTGTTTGAGTAATACCGCGTGTTCAACATCGTCGCGATAGGACCATACGACACCCCGAGGCCACCGCTCATGTTGTAGAACACATTGCGGCGCCACGTGTTGTCCGTGACTGCGCCGCAGACACCGCCGGTGCCTGGGCACCGTCCAGAGGTCAGGTTTTGAATCACTCCGACATGCTCGTCAGACAGATTCCCCACGCCGCGATCAAAGTTGGCTTCGGCGAGGATGAACTGCGTTCCGTCGTCGCTGGTGTCGGTCTGCCAGAAGTCAGAATGTCCCGAGATCTGCGACACGTCGTGCAGGTAATTCCCAACAAACCGATTCTGGACGCCCGTCACGTTGATCGCGTCGGCATCAATGGGGCCAAAGTCGTTATAGGCAATAAAGGCGTCATTGAACGCGAAGCCGACGCCGCCACCCGTGCCGAAGCCCGCGTCAGGCACATTCACATTCGTGAAAAAGTTCCCGACGATAACGCAGCCATTGCACCGATCCGCGAGCGAGTTTTGCCCAATCGCCCGCACGCCCCGCCCAAATGTGTTATTCCAGATCTCGATCTTCGTGTTGACGCCCAACAACCGCACCGTGCCGTCGCGTGTCGCGCAGCCCGCCGTGATGTTGTTGAACGTGAACCCGATCAGCCGGATGTAACTGTTGCCGCTGAAGTCCCAACCGCACACGTTCACCGTGCCGGTGCCCTTGAAGGTGAGGGTATTGCCGCTCGAGCCATTCCGCGTCGAGGCCGGCAGTTCGGCATAGGTGCCCGCGGACACGAGGCAGGTATCGCCCGCGCTCATCGCTTCCCAGCAGGCATCAATCGTGGCGTGTTCGCTCGGCACGCACCGCGTTGTGGCTTGGCCGCAGCTCAGACCAGACACCGGCGGCGCGGTCAAGGGGGCCGCCACCATGACGCCAGACGCGGGACGCGGCTGCGCCCACGCGCTGACCGCCAGCAACAGCACGAGCCAGAAGGCGGCGAATTTAGACGCGCGTAACACTGGGAGGGCCATCAGTCACCTTCAATCGTTCTGTGGGCCACGGCAAGGGCAGCGTAAACGGTGGCGACTCGGCTGAATCCGCCGACCCCACCGCATCCGTTGCCAGAATCGAAATCGTGTAATCCCCCGCCGCGCGATACGCCAGGAAGCCTGCCAGCGGCACGATGATCACGTTGTTGCCATCCGGTGTCGGCTTGCCCAAGAGCTGAGACGCCACCACCGTCGCACTGCCAGACACCCGCAACCGCGCCGTGTAACTGAGCACCGTCGCATGATCCGGGCTCGCGTTAAACGCCACGTCACCGGTGTCATGCCACGTCCGCGACACCGTGTTGGCGGAGAGCTTCAGTCCCTCGCTGAGGGACACCGTCATCACCAGCGGCGTCCCCGACATGATCTTGGACCGCCCGAACCCGCGACCAGCGACGAGGACCGACAGAGCAGAGGCCACTAAAACACCTGCTCCGATGACATCTTTTTGCGATACTGACGAATGCGCTTCTTTAGGCGCTCAGGAGTCCACTCAGCACGCCAATCAGTAGGACCACAAAATGGCACTCGCTGCAAGGCCCAACCCTTGAAATAGCGCATGTGGATTTCCCCATACACCAATATCGCCAGACGACCATCATCTACTTCGCCCACAACAACACCATACGTCCGGTAATACCGCTGATGCGCCGGCTTCAGATTTCTCACGACATGTAGGCCATCGCCATCGGTCACGACAATGCGCGGCTTCTCTTGACGTTTCAACGCCATCACGTCACCGCGCCTGTCTGCCGGTCGATGTGGCCGAAGCGCAATGATGTGTCGACCACGTACGGAAACGGCTTCTTCGCAAACTTCTTCCAGCCAGCCTTCTCGAGAATGTTGCGCTTGATGGTGTGCTCTGAAAACCAGAGGTCACTGGTCCCTGTCGAGGCGTGAATCCCCTGCGTCTGCGGATCAATCCACACCAGGGACGGGTTCTGGAAAATCTTCTTCAGCGGCCACGGATAGCCCGGCAGCGTGTACTCCTCGACGTCGGGTTCTCTCGCCCACGCCTCAAGCACCGAGCGGTGGATCAGCAGCGCACCCGTCGGAATGCCTGACACCCAAATCACATCGCCAGGTGTCCAGTCTCGAAAGGCTCGCTGGCCACCACCGCGATACGCCAGCGGTTCCGGACCAAGCAGTTCAATGCCTCCGGTCTTGCCGTGCCGCACTTCCTGACTGCCCTTGATGTGATACAGCCCTGAGACAATCGGCGGGGCCTTCTTGCGCTCCATCTTCCAGAACCAGCGGTCGAATTGAATCAACGCATCCGGAGGCGGACAGGTGTCGTCCTCGATCAACAGCAGCGCGCGAAACGATCCGCGCAGCATCGTATCCACGAGAATGTTCTGCGCATCCGGCACCAGATAGCCCTGTGGTGTCGAACGGACCAGAGCCCAGTTCGGCGGCGACACCATCCCGATGACCGCATTCATCCACTCGAGACGCACCTGTCCGAGTGACGGATGCCCCAGCAAGACCTGCACATTGTCGGAGCCGGGCGCAGGATGCCGAGGATTGAGCGCTAAGGCCGAGCGCTTCTTCATGTCGTCACCAGTATGTGCGACGAGATCCTCGTCAGCATCCGACTCAGCACCGGATGTCGATTTGGATTCAGATACTGATCGTTCATGTAGTCCGTCAGCGCGCGGGCTTCCTCTACCGTGAGCACCAGTGCCTCATCCAACTGCCCAGGCTTGAAGTGATGTCCATGCACCGCCCCTGAGGTATCCACGCAGCGGCCGAGTCCGGGCCGGGCATACTCGCAACGCTTCGGCGGCGTGCTGTGGACACTCGGCGGCGTCGTCCAGCCGTGCGTATTGCGCACATGCCCTTCCAGGGCGTCCATGGATTCGCAATGGAAGTCGCAACTGAGACAAGACCAAAGCGGGCCTTTATTCATCTACGACACGCGCTCCTTGAATAGCTCGGCTTGCGCCGCGTTCAACGACCGATCGCCAGTCGATCGCCTCAGGCATAATCCTTTGGTTGCCTGATCCCGTGCTCACGAAGCACCTCAAACACGCACGCATAGACGCCAGCGATGTCTGTCAGTCCACGATCAGCCGCCCGCCGATAACCTTCTTCTTTCAACGGACGGCACCGTTCGCACGCCCAGAACATACTCGTGGTCTGTTCACCACACCACCAGCAGGTATGTGATCCGAGATTAGGCATGGCGACACTCCACGATGCGCTGAATCCAACCCCCAGGATGGCAACTCAAGAGGTAATGCTCACAGAGCATGTCCTGCCGAAACTCCCCCGGATGCGCCAGCAGATAGGACTCCAGCCCGCCACGCGCCCCCGGCTCGTCGTCCCACGAGATGTTGGTGTCCTCGACGACCAGGTATTCCCCGACCTGCACATGCGGCGCATAGAGGTCTAGCTCTTTGCGGACATGCGCCGCAGAGTGATCGGCATCGAGGGAAATGAGCAGCGGGTGTTCCACCTCAGCCATAACTGCCGCAACTAGGGCGGGACTCGTTGAGTCACCCGCGACAAACGTAATCCGGTCATGCTGGCACTTCCGGTGATCGTCGAGGTCGATCGTGATCACCCGGCCGTCATCAATCCCTAGCGCATCCATCAGCACGGCAAACCACAGCGCCGAGCCGCCAGCAAACGTGCCGGTCTCGACGATGGTCTTCGGCCGCAACTTTGTCATGAGCTCCTGATAGACCCACAGGTCCATCGGGTTCTTCATCATCCCGACGCCAAGAAAACTGGTCCACACCCACGTGTGACCGCTCTCGTACCAGACCTTGTGGAAGTCCTGCAGCGTGCGGTCGTGCTGCTCACGAGTCGCCTTGACGCGCGCCTCCATATCCTCGAAGGAGATGAGCGTGGGCGGTAAGACGATCGTGGTGGGCTTGGGGCCACGACGGCCGCACCGCGGGCAGCATCCGAGCGGCAGACCGGAGGCGGTGAAATCGATGCCCGTGACTGGCGTGTTAGAACCATCTGACCATTCCAGTCCACGATGGCAGACACATGTCGCATCCACGCAATAGCCAGGAACCGCTGGTGCTACCACGCTCACGGCAACTCCCACTGGATCGGAATCTCAGCCTCGACTACGACCGGCATCGCGCACCCATCCGCGTTGCAGCTCTCCACGGTCACGGTCTTGCGCCCAGGCCGGAACCGCATCGGGAGATCGAAATGCTGCACCGTCCCAGCCACCCCGGTGTAGTGCGGCGACTCCTCACACGATCCAAACGGCCCATCGGTGCAGACGCGAAACCAGATAGGCTTGCCGTCCATGTATTGATCGAGCCGGACGACGCGATCGATCCCCACCACCCACGGCATCGAACCGCCGGACAGCGTCACGAGAATCGCGCCGATGCCAGCGCGCACCGAGCGCGTCACTGAGACGCCTTCGCGCTTCTCATGACCACCTGATACGTAGTCGTCCCATGCGTCCCAGGCGCACGAGTCGCCTGCAGCACATGCCACGGCTTCGGCAGTTTTCGTCCCACGTCAGGGTGCTGCTGGAAAAAAGGTAGGCGCGGATCCAACCACGCAAAAGTGCCCTCAGTGATCCGCACACGATGCGAGGGATCCGACACCCAGCCTGCTGACTCATCGCCGCCATACGGCCCGGAGAAATACACCGTGCCGCCCGGCCGCATCACCCGGTGGAGCTCATCGAACCACTGCCAGACCTGTGTCGGTTCGACATACTCGAGGATGTGTGTCGCGACGCAGGTATGCACCGATCCCGTCGGCAACAGAAACTTCGGCTTGCGCGGATCGATCTTCAGGTCGGCACACGTCACGCTATTCGGCTGTGGCGTGCCGCCGAGCGACAGATCGAGCAGGATCCCGGCCTTGGCCTTGGCAATTTTTGCCGCGCGCGTCTTCATCGCCACCTACGTTGAAACCACAGCGCCAGACGATACGGGATCCGAATCCCAAACCATCTCGCGCTTCGCCGCCCCACCACGTAATAATCGCTGGTCACGAAGTCCGTCACATGGAACTGGTCTGACCTGATCTCCAGCCCACTGAGGATGCGCGCATCATGACGGCTTCTCCCCCCTCGCCGCCTTGGCGTAATACCGCAGTTTGTCCGCCACGTCCTCAGCCTCTTCCGGGCTGAAGATCAGCCGCGTCGCCGGCACATTCAGCAACAGGCACACCTGCCGCACCGAACGTCTCCCGCCCTTCCAATTGGCAGCCTCTGATCCGTTTCTACCGTTCGGCCATCGGTCGCGAATCCCACCCTTAACGCGCTCACTGGCCGGCCGCGGAGGAATCCCAAATGACCGCCGCCAATAACCAACGGCATGAACCGTTAGACCTAAATCAGCAGCAATGTCTTTGTCCGCCCTGCCAGATTCAACTTGTGCCTTAAGCCATTCTTTTTCCATGACTTAATCATAACACAAGTTCTCAAGCGCTACGTTGAAAATAACCAATTGTACGTGCAGTTAAGAGCCTGCGTTGTTCCTTTAGTACTTGATGCAAACGTAGCAAGGCTGTGTGCGGTGCCAGCCCCGACCGAGCTGTTGTGATACTGGGCGATGCAGTTCACCGTGACCGCGTGGGAGATGCGGCTCGACTCGTACTGGAAACTCTGCGAGAGGCTCCAGGTACCTGACAGGCGCTGGCTGCCGACACTCACCGTGGCTCTCGAGACACCGCCGGTTGAGGCCAATCCGTATTCGGTCGAGTCGATCGCTGATTGGGTGGAGAAGTTCGAGCTCTGTGCCTGGGTGTGATAGCCAAGGCCCCAGAATCTGGCGAGGCCGAGATCGCTGAGCACCGTCGCCGCCACGCTGGACGCGCTCGAGGCCAGCCCCACGTAGTTGCGGACGATCATGCCGTGGCCGTATTCGGTGACGATGTTCTCGTGCCAGTCGGCGGGATGTTCGCTGCCGTCCATCTCCACAATCGCCGCGCGGATGAACCCACGAATCCGGCTGTTGTCGCCGGGTGCCCGGTGGATCTTCGGGACCACGCCCTTGCGACGGACCGTGACGATCCGGCCATCATGCAGATGGATCTTGTCGCCCTTGTTGAAACTCATGTGAGGAATCCTCCGGCTGAAAGTGTGCGCGTGGTGAGTGAGAGAAGGCCAGTGGTCAATGCCGCTGTGGGCTACTGAGGGCCATGGGTGTTCCACGTCGAACATCATGGGCACTTGGGAAGGCCTGACGAGCGGCGTCAATCGGGATACGCCATTCTCGGCCGACCTTGAACGCGTGCAGGACGCGCCAGTTGATCATCCGCACAATGGTGTCGCGCTCGACCTCGAGATATTCAGCCAGTCGCTGCACCGTGGTGAACGTGTGTGGATGGATCGCGAGATCCTGAATGGGCTGATCGATGAGGCGATGGCGGCGTCGACTCATGCGGCTCGAATCATCTCCAGCACGTCAGCATAAGACCGCACCCGCAAGGATTCGTGATCCAGATGTCGAATCCAGCGCGACGTCGATCGCGTCACGGTAATCAACACGGGCGCCGCTGGACCTTCCATGCACCACCGCGGCCGTTCCGGACACCACAGGTCTGCGAGATACGCATCGATCAATTCACACTGACGCCGATCGGCCTCGGTCATACTCCGACGCAGATCACATAGCCCCACCACCACGAGGTATTCCAGCGAATCACTTGCAGCTGCCAGCCGTTCGCCTGCATCTTGATCCGCCAGGCCTCCCACTCGGTCAGGCGAATCTTCACGGACAGCACTTCCCCTACCGGGCTAGACGTACTCCCGTCACTGCAACTGGGGGCAGGGGGGCTCGCAGCCGTGTAAAAGGGGCCGAGGCACTCTCCACGCCCCGTATGCCGTTCGCATCAATCGGGACGACCGTGCCGTTATACGTCCCATCCGGCAACGCCGTCAGTCGCGCCGCGTCATCGGTCTTGCATAACCGGCCCGTGAACTGCGGATCACTCCAGAACCACGTGGTCGGATTAGCGTTGGTGGTCGTGGGCACGGGCTGATTGCACTGCACCGCCGTGGCCAGCACATTTCGCGTCTGCGCGGTCGCACTCCCAGGGGTGTAGATGATGAGGTCGTAACTCACCGGAGGGGTCTGCGCGAAGACAGGCGCAGCCAGGAACACCGCGAGCAGCGACACCAAGAGCGTTCTGACGTGTATCACAGAAGGCCTTTCAAGGGCATGGAGGGGCAACGCGGGTAGTGTGCGCGCCTCAGGCGGGCTATTGCATTCAGCGTGTTTACGCTGTCTTACGTTCGTTTATGCTTTCACGTGGAACAGAGATACGAATGGCTCGGCCGACGCGAATGACGTGATGTGGGAGACGGTTGTATCGAATCGCCGTGTAGACCGTCTGGATGTGCAGACGAAAGATTGACGCGTATTCCTTCACGGTGATTTGTTCATGCTCACTCATCAGGAACCTCGCTGCTATACTCTGCGGCGCTATGAAACTCGCCCTGATCGCCCTGCTCCTGCTGGCTCCCTCCAGCGCCCTCGCCAGCACCCTCACCGTGGATGCCATTGCCGGCGGCGAGCTCACCATGCGGCACTGTCTCAGTTTGAACTAGCCGCGACGAAAGTACAAGACCGTGCGATACTGGCCGCATGCCAAAGCGGTCACGCAAGGAAAAATCAGACCCGAATCAGAGCGCGTTCAATGTGCTGAAGCAGATGTTCAAGAATGCTGAGGCCGAAGGCAAGGACCCGCTCGCCGTCGCACTGGGGCGCCGTGGTGGCCTCAAGGGTGGTCACGCACGCGCGGCGAAGCTGTCGAAGGGTGAGTTGTCGGCCAGCGCGAGTAAGGCTGCGAAGGCTCGTTGGGCGAAGAGTAAGAAGCCTGTGGCCTAGCCTGTCACTCATCACCGTCACCCCTAATTTAGCCTTCTCACTCATTTGCTCAGCCGTGATACACTGCACGGCATGGCACTCACAGACGACCTGTCGCGTCGCATCAGGGCCAAGAGGCAAGAGATTGCGGCCATTGACCAGCAGGCAGCCGCTCTTGAGCAACAGCGGACGGCAGCGCAGGCTTACGTGCAGGGCCTTGAAGAAGCCCTCAAGTTGGCTGAGCGCACCACTCCACCTCAGTCTGCCGCTGAAAGCGCTCGTGCCCTACGCAAGGGCAGCATGCCCGCAAGGGCTTATCCGGTCCTAAAGAGCGCCGGTCGCCCCGTGTATTTGGTGAACCTATTAGAAAGCATGGGCGTGGCTACAACGCTTGCGAACAAGCGGGCTTTGGCTAGCGCGCTCTCCGCCTATGCACGTAAGAGGGAGATTTTCACTCGGCCTGAGCCGAACACGTTCGGGCTGATCGAGTTTGAGCATGGCGCTGAGGGCGCCGATGGCGAGCCTGAAGCCGTCCCAGCCCAAGCCCAGCTCAAGCTAGCTCGCTAGTGGCGAGACGGAGGGCAGCGATGAAGAAACCCACTCAAGCCCCTGCGATTGACGCGTTCACCGAACGCGGGGGCCGGTACGAGGGAAAGCCCGCTAACTAGGTCCCCTTGGCAAGGATTAGCCTAGATAGCGGGCTGCTGGTGAACAGGCTCGAAAAGCTCGGTTAGGTGGTCGGCCAAGACCACCTAACCGAGCTGCCTCTTCAATTCCCCATTCTAATCAGACTGATCCGTCACTGCAAATTAATTGCAGTCGCCCTCCCCTGTACGCCATTTCTGTCTTGACTATACGTGAGCGCTCACGCATACTTATCTCATGAACAAGTTGAGCACGGCCAAGCGGGTCCAAATCGTGAAGGCCCTTGTCGAGGGAAACAGCCTGCGAAGCATCACCCGCATGGTTGGCGTGTCCATCAACACCGTGACCAAACTGCTGGTTGACCTCGGCGCGGCGTGCGAAGCCTTCCACGACGCGAACGTGCGCAACGTGCCAGCGAAGCGCGTGCAGTGCGATGAGATTTGGTCGTTCTGCTACGCGCGTCGAGAGAACGTGCCGCAGGAATACAAGGGTGTTTTTGGATTCGGTGACCTGTGGACGTGGGTCGGCCAGTGCGCGGATTCAAAGCTGGTGCTGTCGTGGGTCGTTGGCCGTCGCACTGCCGAAACCGCGTATCCGTTCATGCAGGATCTTGCAGCGCGCCTCACATCGCGCGTGCAGCTCACCACGGATGGACTCCACGCCTATCTCGAAGCGACCGACGCGGCGTTCGGCACGGAGATCGACTACGCGAGATTGATAAAAGTGTACGGGAGCGACCCGAACGCAGAGAAGCGCTACGCGCCCGCAGTCTGCATCGAGACAAAGGTGCAGGTCGTGTCAGGCGATCCAGCCATCGAGCACATTTCGACCAGCTATATCGAGAGACAGAATCTCCAGATGCGGATGTCGATGCGCCGATTCACGCGCTTGACGAACGGCCATTCCAAGAAGGTCGAGAATCACGAGCACGCGCTGGCACTGCACTATATGCACTACAACTTTGCGCGTTCACAGAAGGCGCTCGGCGGTACGCCTGCGATGGCTGCTGGCCTCACGGATCGCGTGTGGTCTGTCGAGGAAATAATCGGGCTGCTTGATGCGGCCGAAGCGAAAGCGGCGTAGGTGAAGTTACCGCCCGCGCTCGCTATCCGTCCGGACTTGCAAGCATTCGCGCGCGAGCTGCGCGCCGCTCGCATTCGCTCCGGATTGTCGCGGAGTGAGCTTGCGAGACGTGCCAGGATGACTCGCCAAGGCATCCTAAAAATCGAGCGCACCGGCAACGCCACGGTCGCCACGCTGATCTTGCTCGCGAAAGCGCTCGGTTGTCAGGTATCGGAATTTTTCCCGCATAAGCGCCGTGGGACTGACTTGCCGCAGGCGCCGCCCAACTGAACGCCCTTGACATTTTCAGCGGTTTCTGGCACCGCATGCTAAGATCGCTTCTAGTGTCCAAGAGTCATACGGCTGAACGTGTTGCGGAGTACTTCATGTGGTTGTCACGGGAAGATCCCATTACGCCCATGCAGCTGTTGAAGATGGTCTACATCTCTCACGGCTGGATGCTAGGACTGCACAGTAGGCCATTGTTTGCCGAGCAGGTGGAGGCGTGGCAATACGGCCCGGTGGTCGCGTCCGTCTATCACCGCTATAAGAAGTTCGGGAGCAAGTTCATTACCGATTGCCCGCAACACCAGCCGATTGAGTTCGATGGTCGAGAGCGCAAGGTGATGGAGCAGGTCTGGAACGCCTACCATACGTACACGGGCGTTCAGCTGTCTGCGCTGACCCACCAGAAGGGCTCGCCGTGGGATCTCACTAAGCGGGCGATGCATGGCAGCTTGGGCGTCATCTCGAACGACTTGATCGAGGATCACTATCGACGCCTATCGCACAGAACACCGCAAGTCGCTAGCACCGCGTCCGCATAAGCACAATGCTAGACGGGCCGGACGCTGGCGGCTTCACCGTCGAAGTTCCGCCAGAACCAGATCGGCGTGCTCACGCCGAAGCGGCAGCTATTGCCAGCCAAAGACTCGGCAACGCTCGTCGCGATGAATCGATTCGCGAGCATGTCCATCGAGCGACGGTATTCGCCATGTGGGTCCTTCTGGTCGTGGCTCTCATCGGTACAGTGGCGATTTCAGTCGTCTGGTTGTGGCACATACTCACGCCTCAAACCGCTCACTTCCTTAACTCCGACCAGCGGCGTGAACTGCAGAACCTCTTGATCGCTGGTATCGGTTCGTCGCTGGTCACTAATTTCGCTAGCGGGTTAATGGAAAAGCGCAAGTCCGACTAGCCAAACTGAGACAGTGCCCACCATGCAGGCCGGCGTGGGCTATGGCAACTGGCTGACGCCCAGCATCTGGACTGACGGCTTCGTGCCAGCCGAGGATCAGCGGCTCGAGTCCTTCTCCATCGCCGCCACACCATCGGATACCGCTGCCACGCTCACCTATCGCCTCGCAGTGGGACTCTTGGACGACCGAGGCCGTTGGGCCGGCGACCTCTTCTCGACGCCGTGGCAGACAGACAGCAGCCTCACAGCCACTATCCCGGGCGGCCTTGAGCTGACCTCCGGCCTGAATTACCTCGCCTACCTCGTGCCCGAATCTGCCGGCTGGACTATGGCCACCACCTTGACCAACGGCGGGCCGGGTGTCGTCGGGGTGGCGCTGCTGTTCTACACCGATAGCCATTTGGTCGATACCGACTTGCCGCACGATCGCGATGTCGCCATGCAGGCCACCTTCAGCCAAGTGCCGGAGCCGTCCACACTGGCCTTGCTGGCGGTGGGCTTGGTCGTGCTCTGGCGCATCAGTCACACCCAAAACGTGCCCCACTGCCACGGCCGGACATCTCGGAAGGCTAAGACCCACCACCAACCGCGGGGCATCCGCACCCAGAGCATCGGCGCGAAGGCGCAGTCCTCACCCTCCCCGGGATAGAACTGCACAGGCCAGCGGTGCGCCGCGGCATATTCGTAGAGACGCAACAGCCGCGACCCGCAGCCACGCATCTGGCTCGGCGGGTCCACAATGCGCGGCGCTGGACGTCTACCAGTGCTCACTTCTCGGGCGTCCTCGCGTCCAGGGCGTCCGTGAGCCCAGAAACTTTGTGGCGAACGTCATTCCCTTGTCCGAACCAATCGCCGCACTGATTGCACCATTCGTTATCGCATTCCGGGCACCACGCCACGCGATGAACGCACGTCTGCAGCTGTTTGTTCTTCAGGGCGTCCGTGAGCCGCTGGATCTCGGCCTCGGCGGTCTGTGCTCGATTGAACTCGAATCGATGAAGTCGCCCCAATTGATCGACTAAATCTTTGAGCCGCTGGATCTCGGCGACGAGGGATCGCTCGTGATCAAGGACGGCTGGCGATTCAAGCAATGACGCCATGCGGCCCATGAGGCACTCGTCGCACCAATCGACTAACGGCAACTCGCTGGTGCAGCACACGCCATCAATGACGACAGCGCCCATGCAGCCGCGTTCACTGGCGCGCATCACGAAATGCTCACGAATGGCGTCTACTTGCTGCCTCAAGTTCTCTATGGAGGGGGCGGCAGAGGCGGAATCAGTGCTGACCCGTTGCTCCCTGACGGGGAAAACAGCAGAAGCACACGGCACAGGACCAGTTTCGCGGGCCTTCGCGACTGGACCACGAAGCCGCGCCCGTATCAACTCGCAGAGCACGCAACAACCCATCGCGTCCACCGTGCCACACCCGACGTGATTCACGAGCGCGTCCGTCTCTATTTTCATCACAGAGCCTCGTAGGCCGCGCGCATCTCGGGTAGACAGTTGCGCCGGTTTTTCTCGATGTCACTGATGTACGGCGCAGAGACGCCTCGGCGCGTGGCAAATTCACGGAGGGTCAACCCCGCAGCCTCACGACGATGAGTGAGAGTCGCGCGCGGTCATCCTTGCCTACTCTCAACATCCTCCCCGACCGTGGGGTCCGGACTGTGGTGATTCCACCAACCGCGGGAAGCGGAACTCGTAGTGACCGCCGCGCCTTATGCTGTAAAAGGTCATCGACCATCCGATGAAGTTCTGACGCATCGCGCCGATGAGGCTCTCGTTGCCGCTCCATCCGCCCGTCGAAATATTCAGCACGCGCACAGGATCGCCATCGTCAAAGCCGTCGAATTCGTGCCAGCCCCAATCAGGCATCCACCACATCGACTTGATCAGCGCGAACCACGGCGAGAACACCGGGTGCTTTCCGTCGTTGAGCCACTCGCATTTGTGCTCCGCAACGCGCTTGAGGTCTTCATCCTCTGGGTAGACGTAGCTCATCGAATTACCTCGTTGCCTCGATGCGGTAGACCCTGTCCGTTCTCACTCCATGGATAGTGGCCGCCCACGCGCGTGAAGGTTTCCTTCTTTGTGGGCTCACGAGAGAGGGGAGAAGGCGCAGTCATTCCGCCAACCTCAGATCGAACGCTGAGATCGCTTTATCGAGATCGGGCAGCGCTGGATCATCAGCGGGCACCAGCGGATACAAATGTTTAATCGCCTCGCGAATCCCAAGCGGATACTTCCCAAAACCAAGCGAGCACCGATCTCGGCCTTGATAGGCCAAATCGATCAGAACCAACGCGAGCCGTCGTTTCTCACTCAGCATCACTGTCTCCGTCCAAGCCCTTCACTTCGTTGCGGCTCACGAGAGAGGCGGAAGAGGCATCAGTCATGGCGTCACTTGTCTTTCGGCTTCGAGGATGCGCCGGCCGATCCACTCCGCGATCTGCGGGACGATCGCGTTCCCCAATCCTTTAAGGCGGTCCACTCGGTTGGGTACCCCATGAGCCACTCGACCCACGTCGGGTTCAGTGCGCCACCAACTATCTGCGGCAAGCACTCCCCCGTTGAAGATCCCGTCCGTTCCTTTCGGCTGCGGCCTGGATACTTGAAGTCGCGCGCCACTGGCGTCGGCCAATATCTCGGGTTGTCCAGATAGAGGCCGCGCACTCGAATATCCAGCGTCGTCAGACCAGGCGCGCTGACTGGCACCCGCGCGGAAAATCGACATTCTTGTTGTTTAGTTCCTGCTCAGCACACCACACTTCAAGCAGCGTCACTTGCCAACTGAATTTCTTAATCAGGGCTTCCACCTGGCTCACGAGAGAGGGATCAGGAGACGAAGAGTGAGAGTCGCGAGACTCCGGGAGTGCTACGCTCGAAGGACTTGCGCCACCGCGTTCGTCGGTCATGGGTTCGCTCCGTCAACCGTTACTGTTTATAGACGCCTCGCGCGTCGAATCACATCCCAGACAAACAGCGCCAGCAAAACCACTAGCACTGACCACTGCGCCCACATGGGAATCACGCATGTCCCGGTGTCCGAGCAATCAGTCATCACGCCACCTCAATTCCGGCTGCATGGTCGTCCGATGCTGCTTGCCGTCCATAGCCTCGGCCCATTTCAGGAACAACTTGATTCGCTTCGGCCACTTACTGAATCCACTGCCATCGATGGTGTCCGTCAACCCCCAGAAGTGCTGCACGCGGGGCCAACTGTTCACGCGTCCGACGTGCCGATGCTTCCCGCGCGCTACGGCGTAGGCCAGAATCGTGTCCGCTTCCGCGCTCAATTTGAACCGCGTTGACCCGCCGATAAAAACCGCCTCGCATGAATCCCATGGCAACGCGTCAACGGTCTGCCCGTCCTGCGCGACAAAAGCCACCGGGAACCCGAGTGAATGAATCATCGGCTCCCACAATCGGAATAGGCGCAATGTCTCGCCCGCGTTCGCGATGACATCAGGGGCCGTCACGAATCGGCATGGCGTACCCCGTAGGCGCTCCAACATCTCGACGAACTCCTTAACCGGCACCCCGTTGAACCCGCCGTTATCAGCCGCACAGACGCGCCCTGTAGCGTTCTCCGAGTTGTTCTTGTCCTTGGGTACGAATAGGACGCCGACGCGCTGGGGTGGCGCAGCCTGCACGTCCTTGGTCGCACCGCTGACGAGCAGCATCACCGACCGTACTGCCCCTTCCAATACGCCGCCTCGCGCCGGTGCTTCTCGCAGCGCGTGAACGGAGCTGCCGGACGGTGGCAATACCGACACTCGCCGCGCAAGCGCTTCGCTTCGACCCGGTGCCGTCGCTTTATCCGCGTGACCGAATCAGCCATGACTGTCCCTTGCGGTAGATCCCTGCGGTCCTCACTCCGTGGATAGTGGCCGACCACGCGCGTATCCAATTCCTTTGTGGGCTCACGAGAGAGGCGGAAGAGGCATCAGTCATGGGTTCACCCTTAGATCCCAAATCACAATCACCGACGAGAAAAACCCGCTCGCCCGATACGGCCCACCAGTCAGAAACCGAACCCGCCCGCGCAGCCACCGCAACTCTTTCGCGTGGCCGATCACGTCGTCGTGCCACCACTGAAGGTCGGTAGATGCTGGTAGCAGCCCAACGACGAGCGCCCCGCCCTTACCTGTTCGCCCGTGATTGGGATTCTCTCACTCATGACGCCTGCCCTCTCGCTCGCTGGATCGTCATCCCGCGACCTTTTCCGATCGCGACCCAGCTAGTCCCGACTTCCACCGATTCAATTCGTAATGCACGCCGCGGGTGTACGCTCGTCGATACACGTTCAGCATCGCCTTGTGGAGGTCGTTGCGCGTGATCGGCCGGCCGAGCCCTTCGAGCGCGTCGATCTCGCCCTGCACGAACGCGCGGACCCGCTCGCGGTAGGTCTGCCGATACCGTGCCCGCGCCCGCTCGAGATAGGCGCGCCGCTGCTCGGCGTCCACGCGTGTGTAAGCGCCACAGGCCCGGCTGCACGTCTTCGACCACGGGTGCTTGATCGGATTGATTTGGCACACCGGGCAGAGCGTGCCGATACGTGTGCGATCCCACTTACGCGGCATCGTCGCCAGCCCTTCGAGCCCTAAAGTCTTTCGCCATCATCCCCGCCACCGAGAAGTCCGGCCGGATTACCGTGGCCTGCTCGCGCGGCACGCCGGGCAGCTCCTCGCGTACCACGATGTCCTCGCACCCACGCGGCAATCGGCAGATCCCAATCTGGTCGTAACAGGCCTGGCACCGCGGTAGGCCAGCACGCGTCATCTTCGTCGCCGTCGCGCCGCAACTCCCGCACGTTGGGGCGTAGTCCTTGGTCTTCACGCGCGCACCTTCACGGGTCGGCCCAGAATGGTCGCGTGGCCGCACTGCTCGCGATTGCTGCATCGATCAACGTGCGGGCAGGCCCAGCGGTCGCGAGGTTTGGTGCCCTCGTACTCGTCCATCCAACGGCCCGCGTTCAACCACGTGGCCGGGTGCGCCCACTCTGCGTAGGCGGGCTTGTGCTGCCGATACCGCAGCACGCCGGCCAAAATTTCGATCAGGCTCGCGCGTTTTTTTGCTTTAACGAATGCTCTCATCGCGGCCAGCTTTGCTACCCGATGCGGGTAGCTCTCCCAAAATCGCTCGAAGTCTGGATCTGAAGAACTGTTCTTCATTTTCTGCTTCTGTACTTATGCGTAAAGACACTCCGACTTTTGGATTAACCTCAACATTTCGCGACAGTTGAGGGGCCTACGTGTTACGCTGATAACTGCGGTCGGTGCCCTGCGCTCAGCGGCGCTAATTCTTTCGGGTTTCGTCCGGGGAGGAACTAGCGGAGCCATCCACTAGGCGCAGGCACTGCCCCTGCACGCAAGTCGTCAATCCCTACTCCCCTGGGCACCAACCGAGCCGCCCAAGCGGCTCTACACGTTTCTTGCTTCACTTCAGCCGCCACTGCATGACGGCCTCACCTACACGGCCTACCCTTCGCGGCGCCCCTGATGCACGCGCCCCAGTACGTCCAGATCCGCCTCGCACGTCAGGATCGTGATGTGGATCCCGTGCGCCTTCAGCGCGGCGTGGACCTTCTCTTCCTTGGGTGATAACGTCAGCCCGCGAGACGAACTCGGATCCTTGATCTCCACCGGCGCGAGTTTGCCGCCGCACGTCGGACAGCCCACCGTCACCAAGCCGTCGAAGCCGAGCCCGGTTTGGCTGGTGTCGATGAATCCTTGGCCGCGCGCTTCGATGCCCTTCGCGATCGCCGCATGGTTGCGATCCTTGCGGTGTTGATACTTTCTGCTCATAACGTCCTGTGCTTCGCCGCGTTCTGATACTGAATCCCCGACAAGGCCTCCATCTGCCGTGACTCGAACAACCTCCGCGCCCGTTCAGTGAACCCTTCGCGCTGGGCATACGGCCCTTCGAACCACCAGCCCGGAGGATCAAGTGGGCGCTCGGCATGGCGCGCGGGGACACGACGGATAGTGCCCTCGTCAGGTTCGACCGCGTCACACTCCATCGCTACCTCCAGCGCTCGTTGATTGTTTCTGACTCCGCCAGCGTTGACGCGTCAGGGCCGGGCTCTGGCTCGCCCGCAATCTGAATGATGCCGCGCTGCTCCACCGGCACCACGTCGGCCTTCGCCGGTCGCTTCGAGCTGTCCTTGAGGCCAGTGCCGCCGCACCAAAGACACGGCATCGTCGCGTTCTGCTTGCTGTACCAACGAACTCCCTTGCCCCGACACGTCGGGCACGGCTTCCCAAGGCGGTTGGCGTGGACGTGACAGAACTCGCCGCCGAGACAGCCCGGAAAGGAACACTCGGCCATTACTCGCCCTCCAAGACGACTCGGTTGCCATCAAAGCGCACGTCGGACACTTCGTCGCTCACCGCCACTTCCTCGCCGACGCCCTCGTAGCCGATTCGCGTGCAGCCCTTGAACCACACGGGCACGCGCTGATTGGGCTGGCGCTGCAATTCCTCGATCAGTTCTTCGACGGTCATGGCGTCAATCCTTCAGCGCGTACCGAACCGTCTCCACGTCGGCCACAACACCGGACAACACGCGCCGCAGCTCTTCTCGCCGTCGCCGCGTGGACTTCTCCTGCATCGCGGCGGCTTGGGAGGTCAGCACGTTCGCCGCGGTCCGCAACAAGGTCGCCGCGCGTGCGACCGCGAGGTTGTCGGGTTGGGCGTCGTGTGGCGTGTTGAACGTGCCGCGCGCCGTCATCGGTTCTGGCTCCAGCGTTTAGACACCAACCGAAACGGCCTCACTGCGACGTGCTCCGCCCAATGGAAGGTGATTCGCTTACGCACTGTCGCCCCCTCCACCACGAGCCAGCCGCGATGGATCAGGTCGTGAACTTCAGCGGCGACGGTGATGATTCGCATTGGGTCGTGTCGATGCTCAGGGCGCCCCTGACGGCTAAACAAGTGGTGGTGTTCACGCCGCACGCGGGCATCGACCGCGCCGGAGACCGTGTAGCGACCCGTTGCCCAGCACACGCCGCCGTCTCGCGCGTCCACGTCGTCGTAGGCCTCTTGTAAGGCCTTCGCATCAGCGGCGCGGCGCTGACGACGAGACACGGCCGCCGGTACGATGGCGCTCTTGAGCAGCGCGTTGCGATCCAAGTCTGGATTCGACATAAGCGATTCAGTTGTAAGAAAAGGGGATGCCTACGAACCAGCCGCCGCCGACTTACCGCATCAATCGATCGAGCCGCCAGAGCACGCGAACGCGCGTGACTAGCTTTGATCTTGCAGCCTCCCGATCTGCGTCACGATCGTCTGCCGCTGCTCCACCTGTCGTACCGCTTTCTCCGTCACCGCCTCTGGAACCGTGCTCCACACGGGCGGGACTGTCGCGACCTTCTCCGCGATCCAAGCCAGCACATAGAGCGTCAGGAGTAACGCCGCGATCTGATAAGACGGCATCACGACGCACGGCGCGTCGCGAAGCGCACCGAGATTTCAAATTCCCGCGCCCGACGCGCGCACGACTCGCACAGCGGCTTGGGCCATGTGGGGTTACTGACAAAGCCGATCTGCCCGCTGTGTCCACACGCGCACGTCAGCACTGGCCCACCGTTCGGCATCCGCGGTGCGTGGCTGGGCGCAGGCAACGCGTACGCCGGGGCGTTCATCTCGGGAGTCGGCTTGCGGAACAGGCGCCGCAGCGGTTCCCGAGTGGGCCGGTTCGCGTAGATCGCGTCTTCACGCTTCGCGCACTCGACGCACTGGTCCTCGTGGCGCTCGGCTTGCCACGTCGCGCCACAGATGCAGATGTTGTGCATCACGCCTCCGCGAGCGCCGCCGCGGCGCGTTGCCACTGTTGACCGATGGCGATGGAGTAATCCCGATCCACTTCCGCGAGAAACGTCCTCAGCCGGTCCTCGTAGGCGACGAGGTCCACCGCTGACCGCTCGACGCGCACGCGGAACAATTGCAGCGCCGGATCCTTATAGCGGTCGTCGAAGCTGACGAAGTCGCACCACAGCGCGCCGGTGACAAAGAGGTTGTGAATGACTTGCGGCCAGTAGTCCAGCGGCACGCCGCCGGCCTGCCAGTACTCCAGGTGCGTGGTGAAGTTCGGGCACTTGAGTTCGATGATGCCCTCGTAATCGTTCACGACGCCGTCCGGCGAACAGCCCACCATCAGCTCGTCATGCTCGACGAAGCCGACGCGCTCGACGAGCGTGCCCGTCACGGCCTCGTAGGCGGCGAACGCTTGCGGCTCAAGATCCACGCCGCGCTGCATGGCCCACGGGAGATACGGCCCGACCTCGTCGGCGAAGCAGCCGGTCAGCCGCTCAGCGACGAGACGCCGCCGGAGCTTGGTCCGCACTTCAAGTTCACCCGTGCCGCGCTTGCGCTCCGCGATCAGCGCCGCGGCACACGAACCAGTCAGGCGGCCGACGTGCGCGCCGCACCACTCGGGCGACCGCTGCTGAATATCAAGGACTCTCATGACGCCGCCACCCGGCGCGCCTTCGCCTTCAGCGCCTCGATCTTCGGGTTCTCGTACTTGGAGAGGTACTCGCGGAACTCCGCGCGGGACTGGTTGTAGGTGTCCTGGAGTCGCTTGAAACCTTCGTCGGCGACGGCCGAGAGGTTGTCCATCCACTCGTCGTATCCCTTCGGTGCGACGGGCGGAGCGGTCTTCCCAGCTGCCCGCCCGTCGTCCTCGTCGGCACTGGAGGCGATGCCGAGTAGATCCAACGTCGTGTAGCGGCGCCCATAGGAGAGCGCGGAGCCGAGCCCCTGGATCCCGTTCTTATTGCCGGACGCATCCGGGCCGGTCAGGAACTCTGACCGCTTCTCGTGCCCGTCGCGGTGCGCGAGGATGCCGACGATGCGCACGACGGCCTTATCTGACGGCCACTGTGACGTGTGGCTCAGCGAGAAGCCGTGCTTCGCGAGCACTGGCCGCACGGCTGCGATGATGTCTTCGAGGCGCGCGTAGCGGCCGTTGTTGGTGGTGCCCTTCTCCGCGACGATCGGGAGGTCGCCTTGCATCCGCGCGAAGTCGGCATCGAAGGCAGCCTTCGCCTGATGCGCGAGGATCCGCTCCTGCATCCCGATCAACCGTTCGAGCTTCTCTACATCGACGCGCGGATCGCACGCCAGCCGCTCGAACATGGAGACGGTGGAGCTGGGCACCAACGCCGACGCGGTACGGCTGTCGTCGGGACGATCCGGCGTGTCCATTCGCGCCTCAAGGTCTTTCTGGTCTGCTATCATTGGGGGCATGAGTTCGACGCCTCCACGCGTCGGGTTCATTGGGCCGCGTGCTGATTTACGACAGCATTGCGGCCCGAATTGTTGTTACGCAGGCGCCCCCGACACCGGGCCGGCGACCGCCTTCGGCTTCCGCGTGCGCTTGACGTTTTGATGTCGCAGCGCAGCGATCGCGGCCTGCAACGCTTCGTCTCCGGCGAGGAACTTCACGCTCGCCGTCGTCCGCTTCGCTTCCAACTGCTCGATCGCTAAATCGATCTGGCTCTTCTTCGCCATCACTCCTCCGTCCTAAAACCCGCGCTCGGATGTCCACTCGTAGTCGTCCGTGAACGGCTTGCGCTTGTGGCACCAGATCGCAATCGCCAGCGCCAACCCGCTGCACACACCAGCCACGACACAGCCCACGATCAGAACGATGTTCGCCATCACGCGCGCCTCCGTATCTGCCGTTCGACCACGTAAAGACCGGACGCCTTCACCAGCGCCTCCACGAACTCTTCGCGCGTGTCCGCCCGTGCCCAGATCCGCCCAAGCACGTCGGAGAGCTCTCCGCGACACATGCGCTCAACGACTGCCGGTGTGCCGAATTCCTTCATCGGCGAATCGGTGCGCACCAGCGCGGACTTGATCGCGCCGCCCAACTGCGCCTTTGCCATCTGGAGCTCGAGGGGGAAAAGTTCACCCGTGCCGCCCTGCGCAGACGCGCGCAAGGGGTGCGGTGCGTCACCTTCCCGATCACTCGCGCGGCGACGCATGCTGTTGCTCATGAGCGACCCGACTCCCCGCCCGGCGCCTGCATTGCCCTTCCCGCCGTCACGGTTCTCACCAAGTGACCCCGCGCCGCCACGCCCGCTTTCACCTCCCGGATGTGTGTCGTCAATTCGTGCAGGAGTTCGAGGTAGTGCTCGGACAGCGCGAGCAGATGGGCACGCTCCGGGCTCACCCGCGACACACAGCCCGCAGGGGGCACGTCTTCGAGAATCGCCCGCGCTTCGCCGAGAAAATTGCGTGCGGGCGATTCTTCAGGCGGTGGACTCGATTCGAGTTGCCGCTGAAGGGCTACGACGAATGCGGGAGTAAAGACCGTCATGCCCGCGACCCCGCTGATGCCGAGTTGTGAGAGAATGCGGGCCGGTCATGAACGCTAGCCGCTTCGACTTGACAGCTTTGCAAGCCGCCGTGCGTCACATACGATGGATTATGATAACCAAATGACATGGCGGTTGACTACTTGGACAATCGGGGTTTACGGCCGGTTGCCACAGCGGCGACTTCGTCGTTGTCAAGTTCACTGGACGCCCAGACCTCCACAGGGATCCCGGTCTTGCGTTCCAAGTGGATGGCGTTGTCCAGTCCGGGGACGCGGGCGCCGGTCAGGATGCGCGAGACGTACGTCTCATCCCAGCCCAGATAGTCAGCCATTTCCATTTGCATGAACCGGCGCCGGTGCATCCAGTCTTTGAGTTGTTCTGGTCCGTTCTTCACGCTGCCTAGTCAAACAGCACTTGACACCCGTGTCAAGCTAAGAATCAATACAATCTACAAATGACTTGCCAGTGTGCCATGCGATCTGGTGATAGAACTTGGCAGGCGTATGCGGGCGAATTCGCTAATGAAGTCCAACATCGACGCGCTGTTGCGAGCGCGCGGACAAACGCGCAAGGACCTCGCTCAGTGGTGTCGGCGCACCGAGAGTTGGATCAGCAAGATCATGCGGGAGGACCGGCGCGAATTTCCGATGCAATACTTCGATCGCATTGCAGACTTCTTCGGCATCGCGACGTATCAGCTATTGCAGCCCGGGATCACTCCGCTCACCGAGCGACGGAGCAAGGGGACACCACGCCGCAGCGGCAAGGACCGTCGCATCAGCGCCCTGCGCCTGCTCGCAGACGCCCCGCCACATCTGGTCGTCTCGTTGGAGCCTGAGGAAGTGGCGCGGCTGCAGCGTATCCGGTTGCTCAACGCCGCCGATGTGCAGAAGCTGGACGAGCTGTTGCGCGAGGCGACACGGCGTCCGGGGAGACGCGGCGAAGCCAATACAAAATCACACGCCGAGCGCGAGTCGTAGCCGCTCGATAGCGGGTCAGCACTTCGACCTCATCGGCTCTCTGGTTCGCTCGTGCCACGGTGGGGGCGCCTCCGTCTATGGGTTCGTCACATTAAACGCACGATCATCAGCCGCCGAATGTAAAATTCACGCCCCTGCGCGCGTTTTCGTGCAATTACAGATCCGGCTACATGTTTTGCCTGAGTCGGATCTGCACAGTCGTTCGGTCCCCTGCCAGCATTCGTTCTCACTAGTACAGCCCCAATTCAGTGCTGCGCCTGCCAGCCTTCCCCGAGGTGTGCGTTGACCACTCTGCTGCATTCATCCGGTCATGTCCTGGCCCTAGGCACCGCCGCGCTTGTCGGCCTCGTCTTTGTCGGCCTCTGCCTGCTGGGCGGTGCCGTGGTCGTGGGGCTGTTTGTCTACGGCGCCAACCGAGACGGGACACTCGAGCCGCACTCAGCCGCGAATGAGCGCTGGACCCCGGATGATGAAGGGGACGACTGAACTGGCCGTCCACCGCGACCTCACCCCCGCCCGGGGATGAGCGGGGTTTCCCAGCTGTGAGGTCACAGTGAACGGCGCAGACTACAGCCAGCCGCGGCGCCACGAGTCCCAGACGGCCCAGACGGTCGCGCCCAGCAGGATCCAGAGCCACCGCCGCGCCGCATCATTGGGGCTCACTTCTCCAGCGCCTCTCGGGCAATCGCCTTGAGCCGTTCCACATCGGCTCCCGGTGTCCGGATAATCTGCAGCAGCACCGCGCGCAACCGCTGCACCTCCGCGGCAAGCGCCTCTGTGAAGTTGCCCAATTCAGTAGGGCCGTCCAGCCCGGTGCCTGTCTGGGTTATGTGCCCCTGCGCGGTCCATGTTGTCCCCGTGGAACTCGTGCAGTCAAGATCGACCGCTCAGAAACGCCTGCACCTTATCGTCATCGAGCTCCATCGGCGCGAATTCGGCGCGAGCCGCCTCCACGTCCAGCACGCGCTGCAGCCGCTCCTCTGGTGTGATGCCAGTAGGCCACTGGCGCCGTCTTTGGGAAGCGCCGATAGTCGTCCCGTTCGTCCTGCCGCTGAATCACCACGTTACGCGGGCATTGCCGTAGGCCTCTTGCATATCGGACGCGAAGCCGTACATTTCCAATATCCTGGAAAAGTCACCAGCGGGAATGCCATGCAGGGGGTCGCTGCTGTCAGGAGGTGCGGGCGGCGGTGGCGCTTGGGTGCTGTGGATGATCGGCACGAACAATTCAAAGCCCTGTGGCGACAGGCGGGCCAAGCGAATCATGCCCTTGTCGTCGGTGCGTCCAGGCAGCTGCGCCTGGAAGTCGTAACAGCCGCCAGACTCGTCCATCGTCAGCACCAGCAGCGTCTTCTCGAGCTGTGTGCCTTCCGGCGTCAGCACATTGCCGCTGATCTTGTTGACGCCACTGGGTGAGGCCACGCGTACCGCCGCTGGATCATCCGGGACTATGTATTTGTTGAAACGACGCCATCGCTGAAATACGCTCCAATCACCATGAATGACTCCAGCGCGATTGCACTCGTGAACGAACTTCGGACCCTCAATATCACCCTGCGCCAGATTCAGGCGGCACTGGATCTTCTCGCGGCGAACTCAAGGAAATAGACGCGCTACTCACACATACGAGCGCTCGCGCGACGTCCAGCGCCGCATAGCGTTCGATCTGTGAGGCTCCGCACGCATCAAATAGACGGGTGATCTCACCCGCCAAGTTGGTCACGATCTGTACTCCAGATTCCTTCACTCGCCCTCGAATGGTGCCGGTGCCTGCCCCTTGAACTGCGGCAGGTACGGCGGGTTATCAACGGACTCGCGATACTCCAAGCGCTTCCCTTCCACCTGACGAATCGCACGCGTGATGCGCTGACCGTCGTCCAGCTTGCGCGTGTTCCACCGAAATTCAAACTCGTTCAGATAGTTCGGCAGGTGCTTCTTGCTGACGCTGTGGAACGTGCCCATCACGCCGCGCTTGATCAGCGAGAAGACGCCCTCAATCGTGTTGCTGTGAATGTCGGTGCCCTTGCGGACGTACTCACCGATCACGTGCTTGACTGACTCGTGTCCGCCTGCGAACTTCTGCCCGACACGTGCATAGCCTGAGTACTGATCGGTAATCAGTCGGCACGTGTGGTCCGCGTTCTCTGCGAGGAATTCTTCAAGTCGATCAGACGTGACGCGATCCAACATGCGGAACCGCACGTCGCCGCCACGCTGCACGACACCGACAACGGGAGTCTTATCAGCTGGTCCGGGCTTGTGCTTCTTGCTGTATCCGAAGTACCGACGCGGGCGACCACCGATGTACGTCTCGTCCGCTTCGACAGAGCCTGTGAGTTTTGGCGTGCTGTCGATGTCGGTGCTGAGGCCGTGCCTGATACGACGAAGCACGAACAGCGCGGACTTATGCGTGATCTCCATCTCGCGCGCAAGCTGCAACGCGGAGATGCCTTTCTTGCTCGCACATGCGCGCCAGAACGCATACACCCACACGCGCAGTGGCAAACGTGTTTCCTCGAAGATCGTACCGATGCGAACCGTATACATTCGCTTACAGCCCTTACAACGCCAGCGATAGTCTTTGTTCCGCTGCCCGCTCGCGTCCTTCATTTGATAGACGTCGGTATCGCCGCACCACGGACACGCGGGTGCATCGCCCCATCGCTGTTGTTCGAGAAACGCGACGGCAGCGCCTTCGCTGACGGCCGCCAACTTCAATGCATTCAGCACTGGGGATGTGTTCTTGACCATGGATACAGTATCTCATATCTTGATACCTATTGCAACAGCAATTTGACGCCTGGTTTAGTTATGCCTAAACTATAGGAGTCGAGATGCCGCCCCAACGTGTGACGGTCTACCCCATACCTGGCGCGCGGTCGGCGATCAGGGCATTGGGATACTTGGTTTTTGATGGCAACGACGAGGTCGATGCGTGGCCGGTGCTTAGGAGAATCGACAGCACCACGCATAGTTCCGGGCTTGAGGAGCAGGACAAGGTCCAAGCACGTTTCCGTGATTGGTTGGCTGGCGTTGCACATCGCGAATTTCACCACGGATGGTCCGACGACCAGGAGTTTTCCATGGGGTATGTGTTCCGCTGGGACCACCAACGACAGCATCGGCGCTTGTATGGGTTCTTGGGACGGCCGAGGCCTCGACTTGAGGTCTGTATCCTCTGTTGTTTTAGAGCCAAGGACGATTTCAGAACTGACCCGGCTGTTAAGAGGACCGTCCGCGCGATGAGTCAGCACCCGGAGGTCCAGGAAGCGGTCAAGCGTGTTTTTGGAAAAGAACGACGACGACGAGAAGGACGACGACGATGGACCACTCATTGAGAGGCAATTGGGGGAATCGCGATAACAAAGGATTTCTCTACCAGATCGCCTTCGACTTCGTCGCACAATTGGAAGACGTGATGGAAGCCGAAGGAATCGACCGCGCCAAGCTTGCCCAAATCCTTGGTGTGACCAAGGGCCGCGTGTCTCAAATCCTGAATCATCCAGGCAATCTGACGCTGAAGAACATCGTCCAGTACGCCAGTGCCCTGAAGTTAAAGGTGACGATTGTGGCCTACAAAGACCGCGACGTTGTTCATAGCACTGGTCCGATTCACCCGCAGGTCTTTGTGGCGTGCTGGAAGAAGACCGGCCAGCCGACTGACGTTTCCTCGGCGAATGCCACGGTCGTAACCAACACTGAAACACTGGTCGACGTTCGATGGAACTGGTCGCAACAGCCAATACCACCGAATCCTTTTCAGCGTCGCGTGACGACCACGAAGGTGGAACACGATTTCGCCTACGGAGAGCACAAGCCGTTTCTGCAGGGTTTGACATATGCCGGAACAAACACAAATCCGTTTTAGTCACAAAGAAGTCGTCACGGCACTTCTCAAGGCACAAGGCATCCATGACGGGATATGGGGACTGTTCATTAATTTCGGGATACGCGGCATGAATGTCGGGGCTAGTGACGACAACCTGCAACCGACTGCACTCATCCCCGTGCTCAACATCGGCTTGCAGAGGACCGACAAGGTCAACAATCTGTCCGTCGACGCTGCTGTCGCGAATCCGGTCGAGACGTCCCTGAAATTGATCGGTATTGGAAAGACAAAGGCCGCCAAGAAGCGCTGAGCGCTCGGCGGCCTTTAAATGTGCCCCGGTGCTTGAATTGGTAGACAGGCCCGCCTTGCACGCGGGTGACCTTCCAGGTCGTCCGGGTCCGACCCCCGGCCGGGGCACTCTCTTTATAGCATAGGGGTTATGGCCAAGGCGAAGAAGCCCAAGAAGCCTACAAAACGCGGACCGAGGGAAGAGCGGCTCGTGATCACCGAAGATCCGCAGACAGCTCTCGCGAGGCTGCTCAAGCCGTCTCAACCGAAGCGGAAGTAGCTTCCCGCTCGACAGAAGTTGATACCCGACCGTCTTACGGCTGAGTTTCAACAAGTCCCTACTCCGGGGATCATCGATGGTCGATCCAATCGTCAGCTCATTGCCGCTGAAGTCTTGGAAGCCGCGATCGGTTTCGTCTCTCATATCCGCCCCAGTCCCGGCCGTCCTGGGTCTGGCAAGTAACCGGCGCGAGTTTTCCCGAGTTCCGCATCGACGACGGCGGCCACTTTCTCCACGCTGGGATTCGGCAGATCAGGATCATCCGTGGCCGCCACGACGACATCGTTGACTGTCTTGGCATTCTTCTCCACGCTGGTCAACGGGATGCGCCGTGCGGCTTCCTCGGTCGCGTGGATCTTGTCCACCACGATCTCCTTCAGCCGCTGCTCTTGCTTCTCGGTGAGGTCCAGCCCCTGTTTGGCGAGAAACCGCTTCACGACCAGCATCAACATCCCGGCAATGACCGTCGCCATCGACGGGAGCACGGCGTCCCACAGTGCATGGCCTATCCCGCCGATAAAGTCGCCCATGTGTCTAGTCCTTTCGGAAAGGGTTGGATTGCGCCGGTTCAATCTCACGTGGTGGAGGAATGTCCGAATCTCTCGCGAGCACATGGCCCCCATGCGCACGCGCAATCGCGATGACCCGCTCGCTATCAGGACCCTTCACCATCTCCGCGGTGTCGTCCGAGAGCATGAAGAGGACAAGACATGTCGCAGACATTTCACGACTCCTGACCCGTCCGCACTTGGGCCACAATGCGCTCGGCTCGTGTCCCGACTTGGCCATACCACTTACTGCGCACGAGGGAAACGGCGGCCACCTCGTAATCCGCTCGGCCCATCGCGGCCAGGAACTGCTTGAATCCGTTGAGCCCTTGCGCACCCAAGTTAAACCGCAGGTCCGTAACCGCGCGCTGCCTGACGTCATCCAGTGCCTCATACCAGGGAAAGCGCGCGGTGAGGTCCGCCACGCATGCGTCAATGTCGTGGTCGAGCAGCAGCATCGCTTCGGCATGGGAGATGCCGCCACCCATGCGCGCGTCAATGAGCCGACCCACACCGATCGTCAGATAGCCCAGCGAGTCGGCGTAAGCGGACAAACGAAGACCTTCGTGGCGAATCAACTGCGCACGAAGGGCTTCGCGGTCGACCATGGCTTAAGGCTGGTGATACTTCCGGACTTCATCGGTGTAGGTCAGCACGTATTTGATGATGTCGTTCTTGAACGGCGCCAACGTGCCCTTGGTCGCGAAGTCGAATGCCTCGCACAGTTCTTCTGCCGCCTTCTGGGCTTGTGGCTTGGGGAGCCCCGCGACGTCTTGGAGAAATTTCTCCATAGCCTCGACCTGCTTCGCGCCCCCGCAGCAGATTTCCAAAATGCAGCACGCCGGTCCGCCAAATTCATACGCCATGTAGGTTATCTCCTTTATTTCCGTTACTTGCTGGTTTTGTCCATGTACTGTATGCTTACACCTTATGGAGATGAAGAATCGTTTCTGGTCGAAAGTTTCTATCGCCGGACCGGCTGAATGCTGGCTCTGGACATCCACCGTAAACAACAAAGGGTATGGACAGATGTCCGTCCAGCAACCAGATCATCCGTCGACACGGAAGGACCGCCCGATGTATGCGCATCGCATCGCGTGGCAGTTGACGCACGGCACGATACCTAAGGGACTGAATGTCCTGCACCGTTGTGACGTGCCGCGCTGTGTAAATCCCGCGCATCTGTTTCTCGGAACACAGCGAGATAACGCGGCCGACATGATGGCGAAGAAGAGACACCCCGGCATGCCACCGTCGCCCACGATCAAACTCACGCCAGACCAAGTGCGGGCCATTCGCAAAGACCCTCGCACTCACGGGGTCATTGCTAGCGACTATGACTTGCAACGATTGTCGGTCTGGAAGATTAAGCATCGTCTGACTTGGAGACAAATTCCGGACTGACTCCTTTATTTTCCAATGCCTTGCTTGAGAACCATTTCCTTCAGTTCTCCGATCTGGATCGCTTGCAACTGCTGTCGTTTGTCGATCACATCCACCGCTTTGGTGATCGCTTCCGTTTGCTGGTCGGTGAGTTTGCGATTCACTTCTTCGAGACGATCGCGCTGTTCCTGTCTGGTCAGGATGTCGCGCACGTCTGAGCGGATGCCGTAGTTCACGGCGTACATGCCCAGCACGATCGAGACGCACGCGGCCACAATCGCCACGACCACACGTGGCGCGAAGCGAATCTTCTCCGCGTCGAGCGGCGTCGAGTCGATGCGTGTCATGCGCACTTCGCTCGCGTTCTGCAGCAACGTCATGGCCTCGATGCGGCGCTTTAGATCATCAATCTCGATGTGGAGCCGCCGAGACGAATCCTCGCGGTCCTCTTCAAGCTGCTCAAGCCGCTCGGCCAGACGTGCGGCACTCGGCTTCGGCGCCACGTCGTCAACGACGAGCGTTGATCCGATGTCCATAGTGCGTTGCCAGGGAGAGGCCCATACGTGCTTACCAGTACCGGTTCATACGCTCACGGTTTCAGCGCGGCGTATAACACGCCCGCAATGCCCAAGAGCCCACTGACCAACACCACGCCGCCAATGGCCAGCGCCCCCACCCAGCTGATGCCTTCGCTGCGCGTCCCGGTCAGCTTCCGCATTTCCATCACCAGATCGGCCATCGCCGGATCCGTGACCGCCTGCTTCCCAGCCCCGGTGTAGCTGGTCTTCTCCAGCACCGCCACGCGCTCGACGATCGGGTTGATGAGTGCGGACTGACTCGCGATCGCCGCCGCCGCCGTAGAGGCCACCTGATTGCGCAGCGTCTCCGCGGTCGCTTGCTGGGCCGCCGCGTAGTTGTTCACCGCCGTCAGGAGCTGTGTCGCCGTCGCCGCGGCGTTCGCCACGTCCACTGACCGAATCGAGTTCACCCGATCGGACTCCATCTTCCGGATTTCTTTCTCGTGCTCCGCTCGGAGATTCGCGACCTTTTCTTGCTGGATCAACTCGCGCTCCATGCGCACAATCTTTTCGTCCGCCAACTGGGCGAGCAGTTCCGCCTCGCGCGTCAGCGACTTGACCGACGCCTCCATGAGCGACTTGACGTTGTCAGTCGGATCAATGACCGGACCTCCAGTGGAGTCCACGCCAAGTCCCATCGCGACGCGCTTCGCCACACTAGTTCAGCTGCAACACCGGCCCGCCAGACAGCAGACCCGTCGCCGTAAGCAGCCACAACACGCAGATGACGACCATCAACACCTGGATCACTTGCGCAATCTGCGCAGGCACCGAGAAGGCCGCACAAATCGCACGGACTGCCCAGAACAGCAGGCAGATCACAATCAGCCAGACAAGTAATGACAGAATGGTCATCGAGCACCTCTCCGAATCACAGGACGACGTGTCCTGCTGGAGTGGCGCCCTCCCACGAGGTGGGGCACGCAGCGTGGCGACTTGACAAGTCGCGGGCTGGTGCAACGCGGGCCAGCGGTAGTTTCGAACCTGAGCCTACTCATATTCTCCCCGATCCGTCTGTGTCTTTTGAGACAGCCGCCACGTATTGCTCGAGCAGCCCGGCGCACCCTCTGAGCAAGCGGGCGAGTCCTAACAGCAAGACGCAGAGTGGGGTCATCAGGCACCCCTTACACCTTCGTCAGCGACAAGGCGCCCACGCCCCCATTCCCACCAGCGCCACCGGTCGACGTGGCCGCCGCGCCCCCGCCTCCGCCGCCCCCGCGATAGCCGCCCCCCAGCAGCACGCCGCCACCGCCACCGCCACCGCCACCCGAGTTCGCCCCGGAGCCCTGGCTGCCGCCGACGCCACTGGCCGTCGCGCCCGGCTGGGCGCCGCCACCGCTGCCCCCGGCTCCACCAGCGATGTCGAGGCCGTTGCCACCGTTGCCGCCGTTGAAGGCGGCCTCAGAGCCGCCGCCACCACCACCCGCCGAGCCTCCGGTGTTGTTGGTGCCGGCCACACCG
>Ga0137452_1000080_pt1 | contig 35273 bp, 27 predicted proteins | sample EasRivERMGT513_2_FD_102312 | JGI IMG/M metagenome (GOLD analysis project Ga0137452, IMG submission 102312) | Soil microbial communities from meander-bound floodplain in the East River, Colorado, USA - East River MetaG ERMGT513_2 | ecosystem: Environmental > Terrestrial > Soil > Floodplain ...
ACCGAGCTGTCGACCTGCGCGAGCAGCGTTGTCGGCACGTGCGCCAGCGTAATGCCGCGCAGGAATGTCGCGGCGGCGAACCCCGCCGTATCACCAATCACGCCGCCCCCGACGGCAACGATTGCGCTGCCGCGATCGGCCCCGGCGCGAATCAGCGCCTCGTAGATCCGCGCGACCGATTGCAGGTTCTTGTAGCGCTCGCCGTCGGAGATGAGAATCGGCTCGGCGCCGCCGAGAACGCTCAGCAGCTGAGCGCCGTGTAAGCGCCAGATGATCGGGCTCGAGACGACGAAGCGGCGTCGCCCGACGCCATGCGCGTCCAGCAGCGCCGGCAGTCGTTCGGTGATCCCATCGCCGATCCAGATCGCCGACTCGCGCGACCCGGTGTCGACGTCGATGCGGACGGCTTCTCGCGTATCAATGCTCAATGCAGAAGGCCCAATGCTCAACGCTCAAAAGGCTCGGTGGCATTGAGCATTGAGCCTTGAGCATTGTGCATTGGTAGGATACCAAAGTGGATGTGCGTGGCGATTTTCTCGTCATCGGCAGTGGCATCGCCGGGCTGCGCGCCGCGCTGACGCTCGCGGAGTCCGGCGACGTCGTCGTGCTCACCAAAGCCGACGCCACCGAGAGCAACACCGGCTACGCCCAGGGGGGCATCGCGGCCGCGGTCGGTCCCGATGATTCGCCGGAGCTGCACGCACGCGACACGCTGGCGGCCGGCGACGGGCTCTGCGACGCCGAGGCCGTCGACGTGCTCGTGCACGAGGGACCGAAGTACGTCGGCGAGCTGCTGGCATGGGGCGCGGCGTTCGATCGCGAAACGGACGGCACTCCAGCACTCGCGCGTGAAGCCGCGCACAGCGTCAGGCGTGTCCTGCACGCGCACGACGCGACGGGCCGTGAAATCGGACGACTCCTGTGGTCGCGTGTCAGCGTACATCCTCGCATTCGCGTCCTTCAGGATACGCACGCGACGGAGCTCGTCACCGCCGATGGCGCGTGCACCGGCGCGCGGTACGTCGGCGGCCGCACGGGAGCCGGCTCGATCATCGCCGCGCGTACGCTGCTCGCCACCGGCGGCGCAGGACAGGTTTTTCGCGAAACGACCAACCCGCCCGTGGCGACAGGTGACGGCATTGCGATGGCCGCGGAGGTCGGCGCGCGCGTGGCCGACCTCGAATTCGTGCAGTTTCATCCGACCGTGATGAACGTCAAGGGCGCCCAGCGCTTCCTCCTGTCCGAAGCGCTCCGCGGCGAAGGTGCCCATCTGGTGAACGAAGCCGGCGAGCGGTTCATGACGCGCTACGAGTACGCTGGCGAGCTCGCCTCGCGTGATCTCGTGTCGCGCGCAATCGTGCACGAGATGGCACGCACGGCCGCTCCGGTGTATCTGTCGATGGCGCATCTCAATCATGACTTCGTGCGCGAGCGCTTTCCGACGATTGCCAAGGCATGCGCGCAGGCGGGCCTCGAGCTGGCCACCGACCGTATTCCCGTCAGCCCCGCCGCGCACTACATCATGGGCGGTGTCGAGACGGACCTCGATGGACGCACGTCGCTGGACGCGCTGTTCGCCGCCGGCGAGGTTGCATGCACCGGCGTGCACGGCGCCAACCGCCTGGCGAGCAATTCGCTGCTCGAAGGTCTGGTGTTCGGGGCGCGCGCAGCCGACGCCATGACGACGCCCGCGCGCGCGGCGCAATTGCGTCACGCCGATGTGGCGACATGGGCACCAGATGCGCGGCGGCCTCCGGCGATTGACGTTCCGTCGGCCGACGATGTACGCGACGTGATGTGGCGCAATTGTGGTCTATTGCGTGACGGGCGCGGGATCGAGCAGGCGATCCTCCGCCTCGAGCAGTGGTACCCGCTTCTGCGCACGGCGCGAGCCGCACGCGCCGCCGACCACGAATTCCGGCGCGTGAGCAGTATCGCGATGGTGGGACTGCTGATCGCGCGCGCCGCGCTTCGGCGTGAAGAGAGTCGCGGGGGCCACTTTCGCTCGGACTTTCCCAGTCGCGACGATATAAACTGGAAAAAACACGTCGCCGACGTGTTCACGCGCACCTGACGCGCTTCTACAACTCCCAATTCCCAACCTCCAACTCCCAAGGGACGCTTCGGGGCGCGATTTCCTTGGGAGTTGGGAGTTGGGAATTGGGCGTTGGGAGTTTTCATGGCCGAGACCGACATTCCAGATCTGCCAACAGAGATCACCCCGCAATCACAGGACTTCGGGCGCTGGTACATCGACGTGGTCCGCCGCGCCGAGCTGGCCGACTATTCGCCGGTCAAGGGCTGCATGGTCATCCGCCCGTACGGCTATGCGATCTGGGAGCTGATGCAGCAGGCGCTCGATCGGCGCTTCAAGGCGACCGGACACGTCAACGCCTACTTCCCGCTCTTCATCCCCGAGAGTCTCCTGATGAAGGAGAGCGAGCATGTCGAAGGGTTCGCGCCGCAGGTCGCGTGGGTTACGCAGGGCGGGACCGAGGTGCTGGAAGAGCGGCTCGTCGTGCGTCCGACCTCGGAAACGATCATCGGCACGATGTACGCGAAGTGGGTGCACTCGTGGCGCGATCTGCCGATCCTGATCAACCAGTGGGCGAACGTCGTCCGGTGGGAGAAGGTCACTCGGCTCTTCCTCCGAACGACCGAGTTCCTCTGGCAGGAGGGTCACACAGCCCACGAGACCGCCGAGGAAGCGCAGGAAGAGACGCTGAAGATGCTCGGGGTGTACAAGGACTTTGCCGAGACCGAGCTGGCGATGCCCGTCATCGACGGCCAGAAGACCGAGAGCGAGAAGTTCGCCGGCGCGGTGAGCACCTATTCCATCGAGGGTCTCATGCGCGATGGACGCGCGCTGCAGGCGGGCACGTCGCACAATCTCGGGCAGAACTTTGCAAAGGTCTTCGACATCAAGTTCCAGGCGCGCGACAAGTCAGTGCAGTACGTCCATGGGACCTCGTGGGGCGTCTCCACGCGCATGATCGGGGGCGTCATCATGACGCACGGCGACGAGGGCGGCCTGATCCTGCCGCCGCGAATCGCGCCGTACCAGGTCGTGATCATTCCGATTCCACGCGGGAACTGGAAAGAAACGGTCCTGCCGAAAGCACAGACGATCCGGGATGCCCTCGTCGCGGCCGGCGTGCGCGTGATGCTCGACGATCGCGATACGCAGACGCCCGGCTGGAAGTACAACGAGTGGGAGCTGCGTGGCGTACCGCTACGGCTCGAGATCGGCCCGAAGGACATCGAGAAATCGCAGGTCGTCCTCGCGCGCCGCGACACGCGCGAGAAGTTGTTCGTCCCGGTGGAGGGGCTGGCGGGGAAAGTCGAGGAGATGCTCGTCGCAATCCAGAAGGCGCTCTACGACCGCGCGATCCAGTATCGGACCGAGCACACGACCGAGGCCGATACCTACGCCGAGTTCAAGGAGATCATGGACGGCCGACCCGGCTTCGTCATCTCACCGTGGTGCGGTTCCGAGAAGTGCGAGGCCGAGATCAAGGGCGAGACGCAGGCCACCATCCGCAACATCCCGTTCGCCAGTAAGTCCGCCGCCGGCAAGAAGTGCCTGAAGTGCGACGCCCCGGCGACGACGTACGCCTGGTTTGCGAAATCGTACTAGGAACCTGTCGTTCACGCTTCGGGGTTCTCTGTTCTCGGTTCGTGTTCAGGTTCGTTCGAGGTTCGAGGTTCGGGAGTTCCGCGTTCGCGACGTGCCTTCAACGCGACATCGACGTCACGTCGGGCAGCGAGCGAGAGCGATCGGTTCGATGGTCCGTGATCTCTACGTTCAAATCTATCGGCAGTGCGCGCGCTTCCGCTTCCGTCAGATAGCCGCCCCTGAGGAAAAGGTCGAGCATTCTCTCATAGGCGCCCGCGATCTTGTTCCGCTCCTCCGCAACACGCGCGCGAAACGTCCGCTCATTCCTCCATTCGACAGTCACAGATGTTTGCGCGTTCAGGAAGAAGCGATACTGACCGCGTACCATCGCGTCGAGATACGCGAGCCGCTCTTTTGTGTTCAGTCCGCCGTTGATGGGGTCTGAAACGCCAAACTGAAACTCGTTCGTGACAAGCCGAGAGTAGTAAACGGGTCGAGGGCCGGTGGAGAGAACCGATACCCCGGCACCGGCGCTAGCAAACGAGTAGATCGCGTGCGGAGGAAACCCTCGCGGGTGCTCTCCAATTCCGTCGCCGACCTCACCGCTCCCTTCGCCCCGCCCGTATCGGTTGTTCGAGCCCCGGTCGACGACTGCGAGCGACAGTTCGAGCTTCAGTCCCTTCACCACATTTGCGGCAAATCCTGGTTGGGGTCGCGCCAAGAGCAGGTTCGCAATCGCGTACCACCGGTAACCCGAGGCGGTCCGCAACAAGGTTCCGCAGGATCGGATCGCGATCCGATCCTGTTCTTCCGAAGAGCACCAGCGTCTGAATCGGCCACGCCTCGTAGTAGCGTTCGAGAATGCCCGGAGTCACGACTGCGGGAGAAATCGGTGTTCCCGGAGTGCCGCGAAGCTGGATGAGCGCATCGAGAACCGCGGCCACGAGATATTGTTCGCGGCCTGCGGCGGGAGGCGGCGATTCGAGGACCGCGATGAGCTCCGGGATCGCCTCGTGAAGCTGGTATGTGCCCGCGTCGAACGCCGCCCACGCAACGTCGGACGGCGACACTGATCGCAGTCGTGTTCTAACGTCGGCGGCGTTAGGGACGGTTTGAGCGTACGCGAAGGTTGAAACGGCAGAGAAGGACGATCGCGATAGCGAATCGAGACAGGGACAAGACTCCTTGGGAGTTGGGCGTTGGGAATTGGGAGTTGACGTGACTAGAGGTCGTACGGAATGTCCGCGTTCGTCTTCTTCTTTTTCCCGAAGAGCCACGCGAGCCCGATGCTCAACACGTAGAGCAGGAACAGCGGGACGGACATCGCGACCAGCGATACGCCGCCGCCGTCCGGGGTCACAATCGCCGAAACGATGACGATGATGAGCATGGCGTATTTCGTATGGCGCCAGAGAAAGCCGGCCGTCACCACCCCCATCCGCGCCAGGAACGTCACGACGACCGGCATCTGGAAGACGACTCCGAACGCCACCACCAGCTTGATGTAGAGCGAGAACGCCGGCTCGATCCGGGGCATGAACGTCAGGTAGTCAGTCGTAAAGCTCACGAAGAACTTCCACGTCAACGGGAACACGACGTAGTGTGAAAACGCCGCGCCCGAGGCAAAGCAGATACTCGACATCACGATGAAGGGAATGGCGAGCTTCTTCTCGTGCGAGTACAGCCCGGGTGCAATGAACAGCCATACCTGCGTCATCACGAGCGGCATCGCGATGATCGCGCCCGCGATGAGGGCCATCTGGATGTACAGCACGAATGCTTCGGTAGGATCCGTGTATACCAGGGTGCCGCCGGCCGGCAGGCCTGCCTGAAGCGGCTTCATGATGAAATCGAATATTTGATTGATGAAGAGGAACGCGAGGAGAAAGCCAACGCCGATCGAGATCACCACGTAGATGATGCGTTTCCGGAGCTCGTCGAGATGCTCCAGGAACGACATCTTCGCCTCGCCGGCGTCTTCGTCGTCTGGATCGGTATCGGGATCGGGAATCCGCTCGCGACGCAGGAGGAGACGGTTCCCGGCAGTCGTAAAATCAGGATCCGGGTCGAGATCATGCGGCGCGGACCTTTCAGGTCCGCGTTCCCCCTGACCCGGAAACGGCACGAGGGCCATTGATGCCTTACGCCGAGTGCGTGCCGGTGCCCGGCTCGACGCCGGTCGCACGGCTCACCGTCGGGGCATCGGCCGGCGGCGGAGTGGCGGCGGGCGGCGTCGCGGGGGGCACCGCCGAAGCGCGGTCGCGCTGCTCTTCGACCCGGATTTCGTCCTCCAGCGTGCTCCGGAGCTCGTTGGAGGCCTTTTTGAACTCGTTGATGCTTCTGCCGAGCGATTTGCCCAGTTCCGGAAGCTTCCGGGGCCCGAAGATGATCAACGCGATCACCAGGATGATGATGAGTTCGGGCATGCCGATGGGACCAAACATAGGAATTGCTCCAGCCGGCTGAAAGGCCAGCCTAATCATCTTAGACGGTATTTCTCCGCAAGTAGTTGATCGGATTATAGAAATCCGATCTGGACGGGGTCAAGGACAGGGTTTAAGATTCAATACTATATGCGACGCTACCGGTCAGCCTCAGCTGCGGTCTTTGCCATCGTCTTCTGCGCCCTTGTCGGAGGCCTGTACGGCCGGAGCGCGCTCGCGATTGAAGACCAGGTTCCGGACCAATACAAGGTCTTTACGGCCGCTTTGAGCGCCATTGACGCCAGCTACATCGGAACGGTCGAGTCCGATCGGCTCGTCTACGGCGCCATCGCCGGCATGCTCCAGACGCTGGATCCGCATTCCAGCTTCATGGATCCCCGCACGTATGCGCAGATGCGCGAGCGGCAGGAAGGCCGATATTACGGCCTCGGCATCACGATCGCAGTCGTCGACGGCGAAATTACGGTCGTCTCCCTCTTCGAAGGCTCGCCCGCCTACCAGAAGGGGCTGCGGCGCGGCGATATCATCGCCAGGATCGAAGGCGGGGAGACGAAGGGCTGGACCAGTGACGATGCGGTGAAGAAGCTGCGCGGGCCCAAGGGCACGCCGGTGCGCATCTCGCTCAAGCGGAGCGGCTTCGATCAGTTGATCGATCTGGCGGTCGTTCGCGACGAGATCCACATTCCAACGGTGCCGTCCGCGTTCATGCTCGACGCGCAGACCGGGTACATCCGAGTGTCCGAGTTCGGCGAAAACACCGACCAGGAGCTGGGCCAGGCGTTGAGGAACCTGCAGCGGCAGGGGATGAAGCGGCTCGTGTTCGACCTTCGCAACAACCCTGGTGGCGCGCTCGACCAAGCCATCAAGGTGGCGAACCGCTTCCTGCCGCGCGGTGACATGGTCGTGTACACGCGCGGCCGCGTACCGAACTCAGACCAGGATTATCGCGCCACCGAATCAAGCGATTACCTGAACATTCCGATGGTGACGCTCACCAACCGCAGCAGCGCCAGCGCGTCCGAGATCGTCTCGGGTGCTCTGCAGGATCACGATCGCTCGCTGATCGTCGGCGAAACGACGTTCGGCAAGGCGCTCGTGCAATCGGTCTATCGTGTCAGCGAAGGCGCAGGTGTCGCCGTGACGACCGCGCATTACTACACGCCAAGTGGCCGCCTGATTCAGCGTCCGTGGGACGACAGCTTCGACGAGTACCTGACGTACACGCTGCGCGAGCAGGATCCCAACAAGGCGCACAGCCCCGAGGATCTGAAGCTCACCGATGCGGGCCGCAAAGTCTACAGCGGCGGCGGCATCGAACCCGATCGCCGCTTCGACGGACCAATCGAAGGGTTCAACCCGACGCGGTTCGGCCGCACGCTCTACGCGCGGCAGTTGTTCGACACCTACGCGCAGCGCTTCGCGCGGAAGGGCGACACGCGCATCACGATGACGCCGACGACGCCCGTGCGCGAGTTGTCGCCGGGCTTCGAGGTGACCGACGCGATGGTCACGGAGTTCCGCGACTACGTCGAGACGTCGAAAGTGAAGATCGACGCGGACGGCTGGCAGAAGGATCAGCAGTTTATCCGTGCGATGATCCGCTATGAGATCGATCTGGACCTCTTCGGCGTCGAAGCGGCGCGCAAGGACCTGGTGAAGACCGATCCGCAGCTGCAGTTCGCTCTCGGACTCTTCCCCGACGCGCAGCGTTTGCTCGACACGCCCCGTCAACCGGCTGCGACTCGCGTCGCTCGATAGAACGTCAACTCCCAACCTCCAACTCCCAACTCCCAAGGCGCCTTGGAAGTTGGGATTTGGGAATTGGGTTTTGGGATTTTTCGTCGTAGACACCATCCCGCCATTTGGGTCCCCAACCCAAAATGTAGTGGTGTGAGTTTGGTCTTGCCACTAGGGCTAGGCCTTGTTAGACTGCCGCGCGTAACCGACCAGCCTCCGTTCTTACCTTCGCGCGAATACACTTCAGGTGACCAAGGAATGCGCCTCGAACGCCTCGAGATTGCCGGTTTCAAGTCCTTCTCCGACCGCTCTGAGCTTGCCTTCGACGAGGGCGTAACCGCCATCGTCGGGCCGAATGGCTGCGGCAAGAGCAACGTCGCGGATGCCATTACGTGGGTGCTTGGCGAGCAGAGCGCGAAGAGCCTGCGTGGCGAAAAGATGGAGGACGTGATCTTCAGCGGCAGCGACGCCCGCAAGCCGGGCGCGGCCGCTGAAGTGCGCTTGCGGCTGACCGGTTTGCCCTTGCCTCCCCAGGCGACCGCGGACACCCGTGTTGCGGACGTTGCGGTGACGGCGCTGCGCGAATTTCACGCGCCAACCGAGTCGTCTCCCGAAGAGAGCCAGGGACACGCCAATGGCCATGGGACCGGACACAACGGCCATGGCAACGGCAACGGTCATGGGAACGGCCACGCTTATGTCGGGCTTTCCGAGATGGTCGAGGCGTTCACGCGCGACGTCGAGGTCACGCGGCGGCTCTATCGATCGGGCGAGAGCGAATACTTGATCGACGGTGAGGTCTGCCGGCTTCGCGACGTGCACGAGCTGCTCATGGATACCGGCCTTGGCGCCAAGGCCTACGCGATCATCGAGCAGGGGAAGATCGGGCTGATCCTCAGCTCTCGTCCCGCCGACCGGAGGCAGCTCATCGAAGAGGCCGCGGGGATCACCAAGTACAAATCGCGCAGGCGTTCCGCGGAGCTGAAACTTGAAGCGGCGCAGCAGAACCTGACGCGCGTCGACGACATCGTGTTCGAGGTCGACAAGCAACGCGGCGCGCTCAAGCGCCAGGCCGCCAAGGCGCGGCGCTACAGAAAGCTGCGCGAGGAGCTGCGCCGCTGGGAGAAAGTGCTGTTCGCGCGTCGCTATCGCGAGTTGGCGGAGAGTATCGAGTTGGCGCGGACGCGGCTGGCCGATGCGCGCGAGCGGGAGACTGCGGCGGCCGCGCGGGTTGCGGAAGTCGAAGCGGATTTGAGCCGACTGCGCATCGAGCAGGCAGAGGCGGACCGTCGCGCATCGGGCATTCGCGAGCAGGCGCACGGCCGTGAGCTCGAGATCAACCGCCGGCAGCAGCAGCTCGAGTTCGATCGTCAGCAGGCGGCAACGCTTGCCGTGCGAACGACGGAGATTGCGGAAGAAGTCCGCGACCTCGAGGCCCGGCGCGAACCGGCGCGAATCGCGGTCGAGGCGCGCTGCCAGGCGTGTGCCGATGCCGAGCGCGCGCGCGACGAGGCGGCAACACTGCTCGTCGAGGCGAGTGGCTCACACACGCGTGCCCACCAGGAGATCGAAGGAGTCGAAAGCGACGTCGAAGCGGCGCGTGGCGAGGTGTTTTCCGCGCTGAATTCCGCGACGGCGCTGCGCCACGCGATGGAACATGCGGCAGCGCAGCGCGAGCGCGTGGGCGAGACGCTTGGGAAACTGGCAATCGAGGAGGCCGATCTTCGTCTGGACGTGCAAAAGGTGGACGCGGAGCGCGTTGCCGCCGGCGAGGCACTGGACCGCGCCCATCAGGCGCTCGAAAACGTCAGGCTTCAGCGGGCGACTCACGAGTCGGAGCTGGCTGCGGCCCGAAGCGAGCATGAGTCTCGCGCTCGCCGCGTGCGCTTCGGCGAGCAGGATCTGGCAGGGCTCGAAGCACGGCTGGCCTCGCTCGAGGAGCTCGTCTCCACGCGCGGCGAGTTCGGAGACGCTGCGCGCATGGTGCTGGTCCAGGCCAATGGCCACGTCGGCCAGCAGGGCGCGGTCGCCGACTATCTCGACGTCGACAGGCGGTACGAGCGCGCGGTCGAGGCGTGCCTCGGCGAACTGCTGCAGCACGTAATCGTCGAACGCCATGACCAGGCGGCCGCCGGACTGTCGCTGGTTCGTGAGCACGACGCGGGCCGCTGCGGCTTTGTTGTCGTCGATTCGGGATCGAACGGCTATCACCCGCGCGAGACGCTGCGCGTGCCCGGCGTCGTTCCGGTCGGCGACGTGCTGCGGATCAGCGGACCCCACTCGGCAACGATTCAGAAGGTCATCCCCGAAGCGTACGTCGCGGAGACGTTCGATCAGGCGATGGCGATGTCGCGGGAAACATCCGCGCCCGTTGCCACGATTGATGGCGACGTCTTCCGCGGTCCGCACCTCGTCTCGGGCGGCGCGAAGGTCGAGTCGCGCGGCATTCTTGCCACCAAGCGCGAGATCAAGGAGCTGCGCGAGCGCGTGGCCGGCGACCGCTCGGACCTGGCGCGCCTGGCCGAAGAGGTAGCGGCCCTGGACGTCGCGATTGCGCAGGCGGTGAGCGCGATTACCGCACTGAACGCGGACCAGCACCGTCTGGAAAAGGACATCGTCGGCTACGACGCCCAGCTGGGGCGCGTGGGCGAAGATACGGCACGGCTGACACGCAAGGCAGACGTCATCGCACTCGAACGGCGCCAGGCCGAGGAAGAGCGCGTCACGCTCGACGCTCGCACACAGGAGGCCCAGCAGTCGATCGAACGCCTCCAGGAAGACCAGCGTATCGCCGACGAGCGGTTGTCCGATGCACAGCGGCGGCTTCTCGACGCCAGGGACACGGCTGCGGAGCTCAACTACAAGGCTGCAGAAGCAGGCGCCGCGCACGCGGGACTGCTTGAACGCGCAGCCGCACTGACCGCCGACGTGCTGCGTTTGCAGGAGGCTGCGCGCGAACTGGAAGAGCGGATCGACGCGCGGACGCAGGAGCGCGAACAGACGCAGGCGCGCCGCGAAGAGCTGCTGCAGGCGATTGCCGCGGGCGAACGCACGTTGTTTGACGATATTCGCGCGCTCGATGCCATGCGCGAAGCGCTGCGCGCGGCGGACGAGATGGCGACCGCCTTGCGCCTGAACGTCGACGCGCAGGATGCGGTGATCCGCGATGCTCGCCACGTGCTCGAAGTGATCCGGGGCGCCGCCGGTGAGCTGGAAGTCGCGCGCGTAAAGGCCGAAGGCGACCTGAGTCACCTGGCGCAGACGTGCGCCGACACTGTGCAGATGTCGCTCGATGACGTGCTCGGAGACGTGGAGCAGATGGAGCGCGCCGGCGAAGCGACGCCGGATGCAGCGGCGATTACCGCGGAGGACGCTGACCCCGAGGCCGAGGAAGAATCGGGAATCGGGATTCGGGATTCGGGATTCGATGGTGAAGCTGTCCTCGCGAATCCCGAATCCCGAGTCCCGATTCCCGGCTCAATGACCGCCGAGGAGGCCATCATCGAGCTCAAGGCAAAGATTGATCGACTCGGCCCCGTGAACATGATGGCCATCGAGCAGTTCGACGAGCTCGAGACCCGGCACGTCTTCCTCACGACACAGCGGCAGGATCTGATCGACTCGATCGCGCAGACGTCCGAGGCGATCAAGCGCATCGACGAGACGAGCAAAGCCCGTTTTGCCGAGGCGTTTGTCGCGATCCAGCAGAATTTCCAGGTGACGTTCAGCACGCTCTTCGGCGGCGGACGCGCAGGCCTGACGCTGCTCGACGAAAACGATCCTCTCGAAAGCGGCATAGACATCGTCGCGTCACCTCCCGGAAAGCGCCTGCAGAGCGTGCAGCTGCTCTCCGGCGGCGAGAAGGCGCTCACCGCGATCGCCCTGATGTTCGCGATCTTCCGTTACAAGCCGAGCCCCTTCTGCCTGCTCGACGAGATTGACGCGCCACTGGACGATGCCAACGTCGGCCGGTTCGTCGAGATGCTGCGCGGCATGCTCGATCGCACGCAGTTCATCCTCATCACGCACAACCGCCGGACGATGGAAATCGCCAACCGGCTGTACGGCGTGACGATGGAGGAGCCGGGCGTGTCGAAGCTAATCTCAGTTCAGCTGCATTGAACCGTTCGGATCGTTCGGATCGTTCGGATCGTTCGGGCGTTCGACTCGTTCGTGTCGTTCGATCTGTTCGGATCGTTCCCTTCGTTCGATTCGTTACACTTGTGCGAACCGACGTCGAGCAATGACTCGAACATTCCCCGGATGTTTCGACCTTGTCAGTACGGTCCCGAACGTCATCGAACGATGAGAGAACGTTCGAACGGCTCGAACGGTCCGAACGATCCGAACGTAGGATCGCCGTATGAACGAAGATAAATCCTCCCGCTATCATCGCCTGCGGCGTCGTGCGTCGGTGACGAGCACGATTGTTGGTGTGGTGTTCCTGGTGGCGCTCGTCGGGACCGGCGCATCGGCGGCGCTTCGCGACGTCGCCACGTCGCTGACGGGCGGCTCCTTTCTCTTCACGCTCTGCGGCTACGTCGTTATCCTCGCGCTGATCAATGAAGCGATCGGCCTCCCGCTGGCGTTCTATCAGGGTGTGACGCTCGAGCGCCGTTATGGACTCTCCACACAGACAACGGCGCGCTGGTGGCTCGATCACCTGAAGGCGGGCCTGCTGGCGCTTGTGTTTGCCCTAATCGCGGCGGTGCTCGTTTGCTCGTTTATCCGGTGGGATCCCGATCGCTGGTGGATCCTTGCCGCCGCCGCGTTCACGGTAATCCTGGTTGTTCTGGTGCAGCTTGCGCCCGTCGTTCTGCTGCCGCTGTTCTACGAGTTCAAGCCGCTCGATCGTGACGCGCTGGTGACGCGGCTGGTCGGCCTCGCCGATCGAGCCGGCGCGCGGGTGATGGGTGTGTTCGAGTGGCGCTTGAGCCACAAGACGAAGAAGGCGAACGCCGCGCTCGCCGGCATCGGCCAGACGCGCCGCATCATCATCTCGGACACGCTCCTGGCCGAGCACTCCGACGACGAGATCGAGGTCATCCTCGCCCATGAGCTCGCCCATCACGTGCATCGCGATATTTGGAAAGGCATTGCGCTCGAGACGGCCCTGATCGCGCTTGGGTTCTACCTCGCGGATCGCGTGCTCACTCGGTTTGCGGGTTCATTCGAGCTGATGGGGAAGGGCGACGTGGCGGCGCTGCCGTTGCTGCTGCTCGCGGCCGGCGCGGTCTCGCTGGCACTGATGCCGGTGGCCAACGCGCTCTCGCGGGCGCACGAACGCAGTGCCGATCGATATGCGCTGGAGATGACGCGGAACGCGTCCGCGTTTGTCAGCGCGATGAAGCGGCTCGGCGTGCAGAACCTGGCGGAGGAGCGTCCCTCACGCCTGGTTCAGATCCTGTTCTATACGCACCCGCCGATCAGCGCCCGCATCGACGCCGCGCAGGCGTGGGCGGCCGATCAACGATAGCCACGAAGGCCACGAAGACGGACGTGACCTTCGAGATCGTCGTGACCTTCATGGTTTATTTGTTCAGTTCCGGATACGGGTAGATCTTCTCGACATCGAACGAGTAGCACTCGTATTCGAGGAGCTGAAAATTCTTCTCGCGATGGCGGTACAGGACCATGTTCATCTTCCATGGACGCGTAAACACCTTGGGATCCTCGACCGTCACCTCGTAGTTGATGTGATCTGCGTCGAGCAGGCTGTAACGCTCGATCACATGCAGCGCGTCACTGTGAAAATTGCCCGCGCGATCGAACCACGTCTCGGGCCCGAAATCGACGACGTCGACGACGAGCGTGTCGCCGTCCCATCGCCCGCGCGAATCGCCCATCCACCAGTCGATGTGTCCAGGTGGATGTGGGGTGCCGTTCGCGTGGATGTAGCGCGTCGCATGCGCGAACTCGAACAGCATCGTCACCTGTTCCGGCTTCTGGATGATTTGGAACGGCAAGCCCGTGTACATGATCCGCGGGACGCCGGGGAGGTAGCACTTCGTTTCCGGATCGGCCGTAGCCCGGTTCTTGAAGTTCTCGTTCCGCCTGGCGAGCGCCGCGGGCTGGTAAGGGATCGAGCCTCCTTCGACGATGCCCTGTCCCGCCGGCACGCCGGGGGACGCGACGTGGTCTTCGACGTTCCAGGCAGCACTGTTCATCGCCTGCCAGATCCCGGATAGATCCGGTTTACCGTCCGCGCCACGTGGAAGAGGGGCTGCCGGGGCCTGGCCCGCGGCGGCCGCCTGTGTGAACAACCAGAGTGCCGCCGCGATTGGCGCAGCGGAGACCCGCAACCGCATGTTGTCTCCTCTCGACTGAGAACCGGCGTAGGGGCGTAGGATAGCGCATCACGGGCCACATTTTCAGTCCCACCTCGGGATCGCCTGTCCGTCGGAGAACGTGCTATATATCGCCGACGAGAAACAACTGGCGCGTGCAGAAGCTGCTTCTACACCCGGAGCGGACACGCCCCACCGCTCTGAATCGCTGATCGTGTGCTAAGCGGTTGGGCCCGCCACGCGACTGTTGATTCGAGGAGGACGTTGTGAGTAAACAGAGACTTAGCCGTCGTGAAGCGATTCAAGCAGGGGCAGGCGCCGTCGTCGGCGCTGCCGCAGCGCTGGCTGGAACCCGCCTCTACGCGCAGGGCGGCGCAGTCGTGCCCACACCGCCGCCTGCAAGGGATCCTCGCTACCCCTTGCCTCCTTCTTGGAACCGCGAGCTGCGCCGGCTCGCGCCCAACGTATACGCCTACTCGCAGGGCGGCGGCCCCGACATGAGCGGTCCAGGAGTCTCGAATGCCGGCCTCATTGTCGGCGCCGACTACGCGCTGGCGATCGACGCCCTGCAGGGGCCGATACCGGCGAAGGCGTTCATTGCCGCATCGAAGCAGGCGACCGGCAAGGACATCGGCCGGCTGATGATCACGCATCATCATGGCGATCACGTCAACGGCAACCAGTTCTTCACGCACGCGGAGATCAGCAGTCACCCTTACTGCCGCGAGGAAGTGCTGAAGGCGGTCGCGAACACGCCAAAGACGTGGGCCCCGACGCCGGGCGTGGCGGAAGGCGCCGAGCCGCGCACGCTCGTTCCGCCAACCGTCACGTTCAAGGATGACGTGACGTACTACATCGGCGGGACTGAAGTGCAATTCCGATTCGTGGGACCGGCCCACACGTGGGGGGACGTCATGGCATACCTCCCGAAAGAGAAGATCCTGTTTGCCGGAGACGTGGCGTTCTTCTGGGTGGCGCCGTACGCCAACAACAGCTACATCACGAAGTGGCTCGAGACGTGCGACAAGATTGCGGGCTGGGATGTCGATGTCATCGTGCCCGGTCACGGCCCGATCGGTGGCAAGAAGGAGCTTGCCGAGATGGCCGGCTACTTCCGGGTGCTCGGTGTCGAGGCGCGAAAGCGCTACGATGCCAAGATGACACCGGGGGCGGCCGCCGCTGAAATCCGCCTCGGGAGGTTCGACAACTGGATCGGCCCGGAGCGTCTCATCATGGATACCGTCCGCTGGTACCAGGAGTGGAACGGCACCCTGACGCCCGACTACAACGCGAACTTGGTTCGCGAGGCGACGATCGAATACAACGCCGTCAAGGCGAGCGCGAAGAAGACCGGTCAGATCATTCCGCTCGAGCGAATGGTGGCGCTGGCCGAGCCGTGCTAGATACCGTCGATATGACGCGCTCGTGAGGTTGGCTCGAGCAAAGGGCAGACGCTCGAGCTGACTACCGCTTCGTTGTTGTCTTCGTGTTGCCGGACGCGCGCTGGCAGCGCATGTCGAGCAAGAGCTCCAGGGTCATCGTCCTGTAGGCGGCCCCGCGCTATTCCCAGATCGTCAGTGTCAGGTTGAAGGCGTGCGTCGTAGCGGGTTCCATGTTCACGACGCGAAGCTCGTAGTCCATTGCGGTGATATCGGTCCGCCGGAAGGCAATCGTCGGAGGCCCGCCGCGCGGTGCCAGATCCTCGTGCACCAGACCCGCGCCTGCGCGATAAAGCTGGATCAGCATCGCCCGTTCACTGCCTTCCCACGTCAACGTCACTTCCACAGCGCCATTCCGATCCATGGTGAAGCGGTACCTCTCGCACGAGTAACGCTCGAGATAGCACGGTGCTGCGTTGGGGATCAGCGGACCAACCGAACCGCTGATGACCTGCTGATTCGAGATCAGCCCCGCCGGTACGTCGGGGCCGATTGAATGTGCCGGAGCAGGTGTAAGCGCCGGAGATACGGACGACACAGAGGACGCCGGGATTGAGGAGGGTGCCGTTGGCGCGACGGTGGTGAAGCCGCCGCACGCAACAGTAAAGAGCGTCAACAATATGATTGCAGCGACCCTGGACTCGGTCATGGTCCAGATGCCTGCAATTCCCGATGCACTGCCTCGACGGTGCGCCCCCGCGTTTATTGGCCGGAAATCGCGAGGTCGGAAAACGCCCGGCCGCGCCGCGGTCGCGCGATGGGAAGCGCCCGATCCCTTAGTCCCACGCGGTTACCCAGGCCGAGATGGGCGGGGTGAAGCGTTGACTGCGGCCGAAGGGCGTATGGCTGGGGTGACGTTACTTGCCGCGAACGACGAGCTCGCCATGCATCATCTGGTGGCCGGCTTCGCCCGTGAGGTTGCAGTAGAAGGGAAACGTCCCTGCGCGGTCCGCGCGGAACTCGAACGTCGTCGAGCCGCCTCCCGGCACGCGTTTGACGATCCGGTATTCGTCGATAGTGAAGCTGTGCGCGATGTCTTCGCTTCGGACGGTAAGCTTTACGAGGTCGTCCTGCGTGACCTCGATGCGCGCGGGGGTATAGCGGAAGTCCTTCGCCACGATGGTGAATTCGCGGCGGTTAGGCGGGTCCTGGGCAAGAAGACGACCCATCGCCGGGCCGGCCAGGATCAGGCCGCCGGCCCCGAGGAGCATCATTCCGAGCGAGCGGCGGGTGAATCTCATACCTGATTGGACGCAAAAGGCCGACCCAAAGGTCGGCCTCTACAGTATCGTCAGAGAAGGGTCGGGTCTTCAGGCCCGCCCTGCTATTCTTTCGCGGCCGGAGCGGCCGGTTCGCCCTGCTTCGACGCCTCGTCCTGAAGGAGCGCCTTTCGGCTCAGCCGGATCTTACCGGTCGGGTCGATATTGATGACCTTCACCAGGATTTGCTGGCCTTCCTTCAACTCGTCCCTCACATCCTTCACGCGGTGGTTTGCGATCTCCGAGACGTGCAGCAGGCCGTCGGTGCCCGCCATGATCTCGACGAACGCACCGAAGTCGGTGATGCGCTGCACCTTCCCCATGTAGGTCTTGTTGAGCTCGGGCGTGGCGGTCAGCTCCTGGATGATGCCGATCGCCTTCTGCGCCGACTCGCCGTCTGCCGACGCGACGTTGACACGGCCGTCATCCTCCACGTCGATCTTCACGCCGGTCCGCTCGATGATGCTGCGGATCATCTTGCCACCGGGGCCGATGACATCGCGGATCTTGTCGACCGGAATCTTGATCGTGATGATCCGCGGCGCGAACATCGACATGTTCGTGCGCGCCGCCGGCAGCGTCTTCGCCATCTCGCCGAGGATATGCATGCGCCCGACGCGCGCCTGAGCGAGCGCCTTCGACATGACTTCCGAGTTGATGCCGGTGACCTTGATGTCCATCTGCAGGGCGGTGATGCCCTGCGCCGTGCCGGCCACCTTGAAGTCCATGTCGCCGTAGTGATCTTCGGCGCCGGCGATGTCCGAGAGGACGGCATACTTGCCGCTCTTCTCGTCCATGATGAGTCCCATCGCGATGCCCGCGACCGGCGCCTTGATCGGCACGCCCGCGTCCATCATCGCCATCGCTCCGCCGCACACCGACGCCATCGACGACGAGCCGTTCGATTCGAGGATGTCGGAGACGAGACGGATGGTGTACGCGAACTTGTCCTCGCCAGGAACGACGGGTGCGAGCGCGCGCTCCGCGAGCGCGCCGTGGCCAATCTCGCGGCGTCCGGGGCCCGTAAAGCGGCCGGTCTCGCCCACGGAGAACGGCGGGAAGTTGTAGTGGAGCATGAAGCGCTTGTAGAACTCGCCGCTCACATGCTCGACCTTCTGCTCGTCATCTGCGGTGCCGAGCGTGCAGGTGACGAGCGCCTGCGTTTCGCCGCGCGTGAACACGACGGAGCCGTGCGTGCGCGGCAGCACGCTGGCCTCCGTCCAGATCGGACGGATCTCGTCGAACTTGCGGCCGTCGAGCCGGTGGCCCTTGTTGAGGACCTCGTCGCGCAGCACCTTCTCCTGAAGCTCGTGGAAGATGTGCTTGGCCTCGGAGTGCCTTTCCTCGTCCATGCCTTCGAGCAGATCGGCGAGCACTTCATCGACCTGGCTGTAGCTTTCGAGCTTCTGGAGAATGCGCATCGCGTCGCCCAGCGGCACGAACGCTCTGTCTTCCACACTCTTGTGGAATGCGTGGTCCACCTCTTTGGCCGACACCGTCAGCTTCTTCTTGCCGACCGCCGCCTTCAGGTCGTCGATCGCGGCAACGATCTGCTTGATCGCCGCGTGGGCCGCTTCGAGCCCGCCGACCACTTCCGCTTCGGACACTTCCTTGGCGCCCGCCTCGACCATCAGGATGCCGTCGCTGCTGCCGGCGACGATGAGATCGAGCGTGCTCTGCTTGCGCTCGGCGTAAGTCGGGTTGATGACGAATCTGCCATCCACGATCCCGACGCGGACGCCGGCGATCGTCTTCTCGAAGGGAATGTCCGACAGCGAGAGCGCAGCGGAGGCGCCGGTGATCGCGAGCACATCGGAGTCGTTCTCCTGGTCCGCCGAGAGGAGCAGCGAAATGATCTGCGTCTCGTAGCGCCAGCCGTTCGGGAAGAGCGGACGGCACGGCCGATCGATGAGGCGGCTGGTCAGCACTTCCTTCTCGGGCGGCTTGCCTTCGCGCTTGAAGAATCCACCCGGGATTCGTCCCGACGCGTAGGTGTATTCGCGGTAGTCGACCGTCAGCGGAAGGAAGTCGATTCCCTCGCGCGGGCTTGCCGCGTGGCAGGCGGTGACGAGGACGACGGTGTCGCCCGAGCGCACGACAACGGAGCCGTGAGCCTGTTTCGCCAGCTTGCCGGTTTCGATGGAAATACGGCGGGACCCGATCTGGATCTCGCGCTTCTGGAGATTGACGTTATGCATAACGGAAGGAGCGGCTACTTGCGGATGCCGAGACGACGGATCAGGTCCGCGTATCGTTCCGAGTCCTTGCTCTTGAGATAGTCGAGCAGCCGCCGGCGCTGGCCAACCAGCTTCAGCAGGCCGCGACGTGAATGGTGATCCTTTGCGTGAACTTTGAAATGTTCCGTGAGGTAGTTGATGCGCTCGCTGAGCAGCGCGACTTGCACTTCGGGTGACCCGGTATCGCTGTCGTGAGTTCTGTAGTCACCGATAATCCCGGTCTTGCGATCCTTGGTAAACGCCACGATCGATCCTCCACGAACGGTTCAGACCTGGCTTCACCGCGCGAAGCCCACCAAACCGCCGTACGGTTGCTAACTCTTGTTGCCCAAAAGACTTACTATTCTAAATCAGTACAACCTCCGGGTGCAAAAGTCCGGCGGCCGTTCCCGGCGTGCCCAGCCCCACCAGCGCGCCGGTTCCATCGAGCAATCGCACCCATTCCGTCGGGCCTGATGGCGCCGAACCAACGAGATCCGAAGCCCTGACCTGCTGGCCATGCGACACCCGCACCAGTCCCTCGCTGGTCACGGTGACCGCGGGGAAGCCCGACAACAGCTTGTCCATCGGAATCAACAGCGTCGCGACGTCCGACCCCGTCTTCGCCGACGGATCGGATGAGGTCAGGGCGTCGAGCGGAACGGCTTCGTCGATGGTGAAATCACCGCTCCGCGTCCGTCGCAGTGCCTCCAGGGACGCGCCGGTCCCGCAGCGCTGGCCCACGTCGCGTACGAGCGACCGGACGTAGAACCCGGCTGAACAGGTGAGCGAGACCCGGCACCGGTTGTCTCCGAATTCGAGGAGCTCGAGTCTCGACACGCGTACCGGCGCCGCCGTCAGCGTGACCGGCTCGTCGCGACGCGCAAGGTCGTAAGCTCGGCGTCCGCCAACCTTCTTCGCGGAGTAGGCCGGTGGCATCTGCATGTATTCGCCGGTCAGGGCCGCCAGCGCCTCGAGGACAGCGCCGCGCGCCGGCGCCATGCGCGACCGGCTCGTTTCGGTCCCCGTGACGTCGAGCGTGTCGGTCGTCACACCGAACAGCATTGTCGCGTCGTACTCCTTGTCCGATGCGGTGAGAAAGCGAACAAGGCGGGTTGCGCGGCCGCATGCGAGCGGCAGCACGCCTGTCGCAAGCGGGTCGAGCGTTCCCGTGTGCCCGATCCGTTTTTCGCCGAGCAGGCGCCGCGCCACGGCGACGACGTCGTGGGACGTGAGGCCTTCGGGCTTGTCAACGACGAGGACACCGTCCATTAGCGAGACGGGCCACGGAGACACGGAGACACGGAGGAGAACAAGAACCCTAGTTGCCCTCCGTGCCTTCGTGCCTCCGTGGCTTGCGTCAGAGAATTACGGACGTTGTGCAAGGGCCTTGTCGATTTGCGCGAGGAGCTTATTTTGGAACACGAGCTTGAGTTCCTCGAACGTGCCAGTCGCCGAGCAGCCCGACGCGTTTTTGTGGCCGCCGCCGCCAAACTCTTTGGCGATCGCGTTCACATCCACCTCGCCCTTGGAGCGCATGCTGACGCGCCAGTCGCCCGGTCCGTTCTCCTTGAAGAAGATGACCCCCTGGATCTCTTTTACCGTCAGCGGCAGGTTGATCAACCCCTCGGTATCCTCGTAGGTTCCGCCGGTCTCTTCGCGGAGCTTCCCGTCGACGTACACCGTGGCAACCCGTCCGCTTGCATCCAGATCCATCTGGCTGAGAACAGCGCCGAACAGTTTCAGCCGTCCAAGGTTATTGCTGTCGAAGATTGCGCCCGCCACCGCCGGCGGATCGACGCCTGCTTCGACGCACTGGCGGCAAATGTCGAAGGTGCGCGGCGAGATGCTCGAGTAGTGGAACGACCCTGTGTCGGTGAGGATCGCAATATAGATGTGGGTGGCGATCTCGCGCGTCAGCGGCACGCGGAGCTCGCGAACCAGATCGAAGACCATCTCGCCGCATGCCGCGGCCGAGGCATCGAACCAGTTGAGCGCACCGTACATCGAGTTACCCAGGTGGTGATCGATGTTGATGACGAAGCCACGCTCGAATCCGTCGACGCCGGTACGCTTCAGATCGCCGCACTCCATCACGATGACGGCGTCGCCGGGATCGTCGATGCGCGCGGACACCTCGATGTCGGGGACGCCGGGGAAGACCAACATCGGCGGCGGCGGCGCATCGCGATTGACAATCCGCGCCTCCTTGCCCATCTCGCGCAGCGCGAACGCCATTGCGAGCTGCGACCCGATGGCGTCGCCGTCCGGGCGGACGTGAGAGCTCAGCACGAACCGGTGCCGCTTGCGGATTTCGTCCGCAATCAGAGCCCGGACCGCGGCATCAGTCGTGGCTGGTGTCGTCATCAGGCTTGGGATCCGGGATCCGGGATCCGGGATCCGATCCGGGACTGGCCGCCGTGTCGCGAGCGCGCTGTGCGTCCTCCTCATGGAGATCGCGCAGGATCTGCTCGATGCGGTCCTGGTTCTCAATCGATTCGTCGAACCGGAACTCGAATTCAGGAGCGCGCCGCAGGCGCAGCCGTCCGGCGACCTGCCGCCGGAAAAACGGGGTCGCGCGGTCGAGCGCCCGCGCCGTTTCCTTCCGCGCTTTCGGATCGCCGAGGCTGGTGTAGAAGACGCGCGCAATCTGCAGGTCGGACGTGACCTGCACGCGCGTCAGCGTGATGAAGCCGATACCAGGGTCGTGCACTTCACCGCGGGCGAGAATCTCGCTGATCACGTCGCGGATCTGTTCGCCGACCCGGCCTGGCCGGTATCCCTGTGCCATGAAATTCAAAAGTCAAAATGCAAAATGCAAACGATGTCCAATCGAATTGCGCAGTGTTTGCATTTTGAATCTTGCATTTTGAATTACGCCGACACCTTCACCCGCTCCATCGTGAACACCTCGATCAGGTCGCCGACCTTGATGTCGTTGTAGCGCTCGAGGCCGATGCCGCACTCGAAGCCTGACTTCACCTCGCCGACGTCGTCCTTGAAGCGGCGGAGCGAACCGATCTTGCCCTCGTGGACCACGACGTTGTCGCGCAGCAGCCGCGCGGTGGTCTCGCCCGCACGGGTGATGCGGCCCTCGGTGACCATGCAGCCGGCAATCGCGCCGATCTTGGGGACCTTGAAGACCTCGCGCACTTCGGCGGTGCCCATGCGCACTTCCTTGAAGGTCGGGTCGAGGAGACCGGCCATACCCTTCTGGATCTCCTCGGTGACGGTGTAGATCACCGAATGGAGACGGATGTCGACCGCTTCCCGCTCCGCCGTGTCGGCGGCGTTGCGGTCCGGCCGAACGTTGAAGCCGATGATGATCGCGTTCGAGGCCGAGGCCAGCAGCACGTCGGACTCGTTGATCGCGCCGACGCCCGACCGGATAATGCGGATCTTGACCTTCTCGTCCGACAGCTTGGTCAGTGAGTCGGCGAGCACTTCCGCCGAGCCCTGCACGTCGGCCTTGACGATGATCGGGAGCTCCTTGATGCCGCCTTCGGCAATCTGTTCCTTCAGCGATTCGAGCGTCAGGCGGCCGCCGCGCGCGCCGAGCGCACGATCCTTGGCCTGCGTCTGCCTGAACGTGGCGATCTGGCGCGCCTTCGCGGCGTCCGCCACCGTCTGGAACGGATCGCCCGGCTGCGGGAGGCTTGCAAGGCCGAGCACTTCGACCGGCGTCGACGGCCCCGCCGAGCGTACCGGCTTACCGCGATCGTCGATGAGTGCGCGGACCTTGCCGACCACAGGGCCGGCAATGAAGTTGTCCCCGACGTGCAGCGTGCCGTCCTGCACGAGGACGGTAGCCACGGGGCCCCGGCCGCGATCGAGCTTCGCCTCGAGCACGGTTCCCGAGGCGCTGTGCTTCGGGTTCGCCTTCAGCTCGAGGATGTCGGTGGAGAGCAGGATCATCTCGAGCAGCTGCTCGAGGTTCTGCTTCTTCTTCGCGGAGACGGGCACCATCACGGTCGTGCCGCCCCAGTCTTCGGGCACGAGATTCAGCTCGGCGAGCTCGCGCTTGACGTTGTCGGGATTGGCGCCCGGCTTGTCGATCTTGTTGATCGCCACGACGATCGGCACGTTGGCCGCCTTCGCGTGATCGATCGCTTCGCGTGTCTGCGGCATGACGCCGTCGTCGGCCGCGACCACGAGCACCACGACGTCGGTCACTTTCGCGCCGCGGGCGCGCATCAGGGTGAACGCCTCGTGGCCGGGCGTGTCGAGGAACACCACGCTGCGGCCGTCGCCCACGTCGACGTGATACGCGCCGATGTGCTGGGTGATGCCGCCGGCCTCACGCTCGGCGACCTTCGTCTCCCGGATCGCATCGAGCAGCGACGTCTTGCCGTGGTCGACGTGTCCCATGACCGTCACCACCGGCGCGCGCATCTGGCGATCCTCGGGCTTCGCGTCGTCGCGCTCGGCCGAGACGAGCTCCTCTTCGAAGCTCCGCATCTCGACTTCGGCGCCGAACTCGCGCGCGATGTCCTTCGCCTGCTCGACGTCGAGCGTGCTGTTGATGTTCATCATCATGCGTTTCATCAACAGCTTGGCCAGCACGTCCTTCACGCGCACGTCGAGCTTGTCGGCCATGTCCTTGACCGTCATACCCTCGGCAAGCGTGATCGTCCGCGTGACGGGCGGCGGCGGCGCGGGAGCCGCGATCGTTGGCCCCGACGGACGCTCGCGGCGCGTCGTGACCGGCCGTTGCCCTGGCCGATACTGCTGGCCGCCGAAGGACGGACGCGGCGGCATGCCGGGCCGCTGCCCGGGCATCCCGGGACGCGGCGGCGCGCCAGGTGTCTGCGTGCGGACCGGCTGCGACGGAAGCGGTCGCGGTCCGCCGAGCATGCTCGGCGTCGTCGGACGCGGCGGCGGCGGGTAGGCCGGACGCGGTCCGCCCGGTGCCGCGGGCCGCGCTCCGCCTTGGGTCGCGGGCCGTGCACCCGCGGTCGTTGCAGGCTTTGCAGTGGCCGGCGTTGCAGCGGGTGGGTGCAACATCCGCTGCTGTGACACCGCGGGACGCTTTGCGGGCGTCAGCGGCCGCGCAGGCTGCGGGGGCCGCCCTGGTTCCTCGATGCGGAGACGCAGCGTCGGCGGCACCATGCGCGGTTGCGCAGGCGCGCCGCGCGGGGCTGCCGCAATCGGCACCGTCTCTTCGCTCGCGCCAGGCGCCGCGGCAAGCGGTTCCGGCTCCGGCTCTTCCTCGATGACGGGCTCGGCCAGTGGCTCTTCAACGACCGGCGGCGGAGGAGCCTCCTCGACCGGCGCCTGGGCAACGGGAGCCTCGATCGGTGGAGCTTCTTCGGCGGGCGGGTGCGCCGGCTTGATCGTCTTGATCAGGCGCGGTGGACCAAGCACCGGTGCCGTCGGCTTCGGCGGCTCGGTCTTCTTCGGCGCCGTGGCTTTCTTTGCGCCACCCTTGGGGGGCGGTGCCGTTTCAGCGAACATGTCGCCACCAGGAAGCGAGACATTCCGCTGGCGTGCCACGCGTTCCACAAACGATCGCGCGACGACCTCTTCAATCGTGCTCGACGCGCTCTTCAGCTCGATGCCGTGGTCGCGCTTGAGCAGCGCGAGCACTTCCTGGCTGGTGGAACCGAGAAGCTCGGCGACCTTGTAAATCCTGACTGTTGCCAACTGAATCCCTTCGATTACACCTGCTCGTTCGCCTTCGCAGGCTCGCTCTCTTCCGCCTTCGCGCCCTCGCTCGCTTCGCCAGAGTCGGCCGCTTCCGCCTTCGCGGCCCCGCTCGCGTCGTCAGACTCGGCCGCGTCCGCCTTCGCGCCCGCGCCAACTTCGCTCTGCTCGAGCGCTTCCGCGGACAGGTCGGCGTCGTCGTCGTTCTCATCACCGGACTGCGGCGTGTCCGGGAACAGGGCGTCCATCTGCGCGGCGGCGTCGCCCTCGCCGATCTCGAGCGCGCCGAACTGCGCTTCGACTTCGCGACGCTTCTCCTCCTCGCTCTTGATATCGATGCGCCACCCGGTCAGCTTCGCTGCCAGCCGGACGTTCTGACCCTTCTTGCCGATCGCCAGCGAGAGCTGCTTGTCCTCGACGACGACCTCCATCACGCGCTCCTTGTCGTCGACAATCGAGACGCGCTGCACCTTCGCGGGACTGAGCGCATTGGTCACGAAGAGGATGGCGTCCTCGGACCATTCGACGATGTCGATCTTCTCGCCGCGCAGCTCGCGGATGATCGCCTGGACACGCGTACCCTTCATGCCGACGCAGGCGCCGACCGGGTCGACATCGCGCTCGCGCGAGTAGACGGCGACCTTCGCGCGATCACCCGCTTCGCGCACGGCGCCGCGGATCATTACGGTACCGTCGTAGATCTCCGGCACTTCCTGCTCGAAGAGCTTGATCAGCAGGGCAGGGTCGGTTCGCGACAGGACGATCTGCGGCCCCTTCGCGCTGCGGTTGACCCCCTTGATGACGGTCCGGACGCGCTCTCCCGGGGTGTAGCTTTCCGCCCGCGATTGCTCCTTGCGGGGCAGGACTGCCTCGACGCGTCCGATCTCGACGATCAGATCGCCGCTCTCGAAGCGCTTCACGGTGCTGTTGATCACCTCGCCGATACGCTGGTTGTATTCGGCAAAGATGTTCTCGCGCTCCGCCTCGCGGACCTTCTGGAAGATCACCTGCTTGGCCGTTTGCGCGGCGATGCGTCCGAGCACGTCGGTCCGCTTCGGAAACTCGATCTCCATGTCGACTTCGGCTTCCTCGCCGTAGAGATCCTGGGCTTCCTTGAGCGAGATCTGCGTCGACGCATCCTCGACGCTTTCGACAATGTGCTTGATCGCAAACAGGTCGACCTGGCCGGTCTCCTGGTTGAAGCGTGTCTTGAGGTTCTCGTTCGTCTTGTAGTACTTGCGGGACGCCGTCAGGACGGCATCTTCGATGGCAGTGACGATGGTCTCGGCCTCGATGCCCTTTTCCTTGGCCAGCGCCTCGATCGTCTGCATCAACGGGTTCTGCATAGTTGTTGTTCCCACAACCCTCACTGCTTTCAAGCCACGGAGGCACGGAGTCAGGGAGAAATTGAAGCTCCCTGTCTTCGTGTCTCCGTTGCCCGTTTCAAAATTCAACCTCCAGCCTGCCGCGCGTGATCAACCGCAACGGCAGCCGGTGCACTCGTCCTTTCGGACCCTCGAGCAGCACGGCGTTCTCTTCCACACCGCGCAGCCGTCCTTCAAACGCCTTCTGGTTGTCGACCGCTTCACTGACGACGACTTTGGCGAGCCGGCCCGCGAACCGGCGGTAATCCTCCGCGCCGCGTAGCGGTCGGTCGAGCCCCGGGGACGAGACTTCCAGCGTGTAGGTGAACGGCAACGGGTCCTCGACGTCGAGAATCGTTCCCATCTCGCGGCTCACCTCCGCGCAGTCCTCGATACTGACGCTTTCCTCGGGCGTGGCCGCTGGTCCGGGCCGGTCGATGAAGACGCGAATCACCTGACCGCCAGGCTCGCGACGGCTCACGATGTCCCACACCTCCAACCCGCGCGACCGGGCCACGCGATCTGCAATCGCCCGAACTTCCTCCAACGGCTGCATCGTTCGCAGGCGGACCTGTACGCCTTTGCCCTCGGGCTTCGGCGCGCCGAGAAGGTCCTCTCCTCTACGCCATCATCGTTCGGGCCGGACTCTGAAGAGTCCGACTCAACGCCTCGTCGTAGAGGCCGACCTTCAGTCGGCCCAAATAAAAAAAGTGGGCACGAGCCCACTTGGAGACTTTCTCCGCGTAGTGACCCTTAAGAATATCACACGGAAATAGTTACGGACAACGGACGAGCAAGCAGATCGTACTCGCGGCTACCCACGATCTCTGCGTGGATGAACGCTCCCGCCGCGAATTCCGAGGGGTCGCAATCGGTCAGATACACCATCGGATCGATGTCCGGCGCCTGGCCTTCGAGCCGCGCCCGAAGGACAAGGTCGTGCTCCGATGAAGGGCCGTCAACCAGGAGCCGGACCTGCGAGCCCACCCGTAAGTGCTGAGCTCTGGAGACGATCCGCTTCTGAAGGCTCATCAGACGTGACTGCCGCTGACGCTTGAGCTTAGCCGGCACATCGTCTGACAAACCATGAGCAGAGGTGCCTTCTTCATGGGAGTACGTAAAGACGCCAACGTGATCGAACCCGACGCCGCTCACGAAGTCTGTAAGCTCAGCAAAATCAACATCAGTCTCGCCAGGAAATCCAACGATGAACGTCGTGCGCAGGGTGACGTTTGGAACGCGGACGCGGATGCGATCAAGGAGACGCTCGTAGGTGGCGCGAGTTCCCGGGCGCTTCATCCGCTTCAGGACGGCGTTGGAGGCGTGCTGCAGCGGCAGGTCGACGTAGTTGCACACCTTGGCGCTCTCGGCCATGGCGTCGAGCACGTCGTCGCCAATCGTCGTCGGATACAAATAGAGCACTCGGATCCATTCGAGGCCGTCGACGGTGTTGAGCTCGCGCAGGAGACGTGCGAGCGCGCCCCGTTCGCCCCGGTCGACACCGTAGAAGCTCGTATCCTGCGAGATGAGCAGCAGCTCCTTCACCCCTCGCTCGGCCAGTGCCCGTGCTTCCCGCACGATCGACTCCGCCGGACGACTGCGGTAATGGCCGCGGAGGGTGGGGATGATGCAGAAGGCGCACTTGTAGTCGCAGCCTTCGGCGATCTTTACGTAGGCGTAGTGACGCGGCGTCGCCAGGAGACGGGGTGTCTCGGCGTCGTAGATGTATGTGGGCAGATCTCGGGGTCCGGGGTCCGGGATCCGGGATCCGGAGTTCACACGTTCACCGTTCGAGCGAAGGAGTGAAACGAAATTGCTTCTCTGTGTCTCTGTGTCTCTGTGGCTCGTGAGAGAAGAAGTCGCCGCGCCGCCGAGCGCGCTCACAATCTCGGGGACCTCGCCCGTGCCCAGGACAGCATCGATCTCCGGAATCTGCGCGCGCAACTCGTCGCGATAGCGTTCCGCCATGCATCCGGTGACGACGAGGCGCCGACATTTGCCGTTTTTCTTCAGCTCGGCCATCTCGAGGATCGTGTCGATCGATTCCTGCTTGGCCTTGTCGATGAACGCACAGGTGTTGACGACCAGTACGTCGGCGTCCGCCGCGTCGCGCGTCAACTCATGACCCGCCTGCTGGGCGAGCCCGAGCATCACCTCTGAGTCGACGAGGTTCTTCGGGCAGCCAAGAGAAATCATTCCTATCTTCATTCGTTGTACTTTCACCGAGACGGGCCACGGAGGCACGGAAACACGGAGAAATCCTTTTCAATAAGCCTCCGTGACTCCGTGTCTCCGTGGCTTGTCTCAGTGTATGACGCTACGGATACAGCCGATAGAGCATGCGCGGATACGGAATCGTCTCTCGCACGTGTTCGAGCTTGCAGATCCACGACACGCATCGCTCGATGCCCATGCCGAAACCGCCGTGGGGCACTGTGCCGTATCGACGCAGGTCGAGGTACCACTCGAACGCTTCCTGCGGCAGATCGTGCTCCTTGATGCGTTTGAGAAGAAGATCGAGGTCATCGAGACGCTGGCCCCCGCCGATGATCTCGCCGTAGCCTTCGGGTGCGAGCACATCAACGCACAACGCCTTGTCGGGCTGCTGCGGATCCGGCTTCATGTAGAAGGCCTTCACGCTAGCCGGGTAGTGCGTGACCGCCACCGGCCGATCGAAATGTTCCGACAGGACGGTTTCGTCGGTCCCACCCAGGTCCGTCCCGTACTCGAACGGCTGTCCCTTATCGCGCAGGATCGTCGCAGCCTCGTCGTATGTGATCCGCGGAAACGGCGCCGTCACGCGTTCCAGCTTTGAGGTATCACGCTCGAGGATCTGCAGTTCGGCCTTGCGCGTATCGAGGACCCGAGCAACGACGCTCGAGATGAGCCCTTCGGCGAGCGTGATGATGTCGTTCAGATCGGCGTACGCCACTTCGGGCTCGACCATCCAGAACTCGGTGAGATGTCGGCGCGTCTTCGACTTCTCGGCGCGGAAAGTCGGACCGAAGGCGTACACCTTGCCGAGCGCCATCGCGTTCGCTTCGTTGTACAGCTGGCCGCTCTGAGTCAAGTACGCGGTTGTGTCCTCGAAGTACTGCACGGGGAAGAGGGTCGTCGTGCCCTCGCATGCGGCTGGCGTGAAGATCGGCGTGTCGCACAGGATGAAGCCGCGGCTGTTGAAGAAATCACGGACCGCGTTGATTACCTCGTGACGAACCCGCAGGATGGCGGTCTGGCGTTCGGCCCTGATCCAGAGATGCCGTCGATCCATGAGGTAGTCGACGCCATGCTCTTTCGGCGTGATTGGGTAGTCGTGCGACTCGCCGTACACCTCGAAGCCGGAGGCGTCGATCTCGTAACCGCCCTTGGCGCGCGTGTCGGCCCGCACGGTCCCGGTGACCGAGAGCGACGTCTCCTGGCCGAGATGATCCGCGCGGGTGAACGTGTCGTCGCCCACCGCCGCCTTCGACATCACCGCCTGGATGAACCCCGTGCCGTCGCGGACGATCAGGAAATGGAGCTTCCCGCTCGACCGGCGGTTGTGCAGCCAGCCGTGGATGGTGACCTCCTGACCGTCGTATTTGGCGATGTCCGCTATGTAAGCCCGCATGGGTAAGTCCCAAATCCCAAATCCCAAATCCTAGATCCCAAACGTCACAAACATCTTCTCGAGGCGCTCACGCGCGCTCGCGGTTCGTTTCAGCACCTCGATCGGATCGCCTGAATCGGCCACCTCGAACATCAGTGCGCCGTCGTAACCGATTTTCTGCGTTTCCATCATCGCCGCGTCCCAGTCGATGCGCCCCGTGAAGGGCACGCGATGATCGTCCCGCCTGCCGTCATTGTCATGGACGTGCGTGGTCCACAGATGGCCCGCCACCGTTTCGATCGCCTCGCCAAGATCGCCCATCAAGTTCGCGTGGCCGTAGTCGAGACAGACGCCGACATCGAGCCCCTCGAGCTCATCCTCTATCAGGCTGCAGATCGTGGCCGCACTCGAGAGGGCGTTCGGCATCACTTCGAGGGCGACGCGCACGTTCACATCGCTCGCCAGGGAGACGATCTCTTCCACACTGCGCCGCGCGGCAAGCGGCTGGTTGTCACCGGGTGGCGTCGCCTGGCCGTCTGGAACGCCAAGGTGCACGACGAGGTATTTGTACGGAACCCTTGCAGCCACCTTCAACGCGGCGTGCGCCTCCGCGACCGCCGCTTTCCGCCGTGTTTCATCACCAGACGCGATGGAAAACGATCCGACCCACTTGCCCTCCCGGATTGCATCAACGATGGGCGCGTGCATCGAATGGAACTCGAGACGCAGATCGGCGAGCCATTCCGCGAGCTCGTCCGTCGCGCGAGGATCCCGATAGTCGAAATGGGTGCGCGTGGCGAACACCTCGACCGCCTCGAAGCCGTGCCCGGCGACATCGGCAAGGTGCTCGCGGGTCAGCCGCGTTTCATGGAACAGATGCGTGGAGACGCCAAAGCGCTGGTCGGACAAACCTCGATTCTAGCAGGCCCTCAGCAGGGCGGGGCGGTCTTTAGCCCCCCAACCCGCACGCGCGCGAATCTCGTCGTAGAGGCCGACCGTGCCGCCTCCGCTAAAGCTCCGGCGAGGCAGGCCGAAGCGCGAGGAGCGAAGGCGGCAGGTCGGCCTACCGTAATTCGTCGAGGTGTTCGGCAAACAGCTCGCGCAGGCGGGCGAAGCGCGGATATCGCAGCAGGTTGGCACGCGCCGAGTTCAGCGTTCTCGGGATGTACTGGATATACACCGTGTTGTGGCGGGAGGTGGTCTGGAAGCCGAACGTTCCAAGCGCCTTCAGGTTGCGCTGCAGCGCCATCAGATCGAAGCGCCGGCGGAACTCCTCCTGGCTGGTCGCCGAGCTGGAGACACCGGGCCGTCCACTCCGAAGCGCCAGGAAGAACGCGATCAGCTCGTCGACCTGCGGCTCCGTGAAGTCGACGTACGAATCGCGCAGGAGCGACACCAGGTCGTAGGTATCCGGGCCCATGCGCGCATCCTGGAAATCGATGATGTAAAGGCTCCCGTCGTGGAGCATCAGGTTTCGGCTGTGATAGTCGCGGTGGCACAGCACCCGCGGTTCGGACGACAGCTCTCCGGCAATCGACGCGTATTCGGCCGCGAGCGCCTCGCGAGAGGCAGCGGTGATATGCGCGCCGCGATAGGCTTCCAGGAAGTGCTTCGTGAAGAACTGCAGCTCCCACGTCAGCTTCTCAACGTCAAAGGCAATACCGTACGAAATGTAGTCGGGTGAGGCGAGCTCGGCTCCCCGCCGTTGCAGCGTTTCGATGAAGGTGACAGCCTGCCGGTACAACGCCGCGTGCTGGGCCGGCGATGATGCCCCGAGGTGTGCCTGCAGCGTCACGTCGCCAAGGTCCTGCAGCGCGATGATGCCGAGATGATCCGAGTGCCCGAGGATCACGGGCACTGGCACAGGCATCGCGCTGAACAATCGCGCGACGTTGACGAAGGGCAGCGCGGCAAAGTCGATCGGCCCCGGATGAACGGCCAGCACCTGCGGCGGTTCGTCGCGCATCAGCACGCGGAAATAGCGGCGGTCGGATGCGTCGCCGGTCAGCGGAACGACCTTGGGGCCGAGGGTGCTCAGGCCCGCTAAGGCGAGGAACGCGTCAATGCGCTCCCGATCGTCATTGCCGTCAACGCTGCGGCGATTCATCTACAGGGAGCCTATGGCAAGGTCGCCCACGAGTCGCTCTCCGTCCGTCAACGCTCCCTTGGCGATGCGAATCGTCGCGTTCTCGCACGACAATCCGGCGGGTACGCGAACGCCGTCGGTGACGATGCATCGACGAAGCCGCGTATTCGCCTCGACCTGGACATCGTCCCACAGAATGCTGTCCTCGATACGCGCGTCGCTGTCAATCCGCGTGCGGGCGCCGAAGAATCGGGATTCGGGAATCGGGACTCGGGATTCGGGATGGATTTGGGAAACGCCGAGCAGCAGGGATGTGCTGAGGTAGTCCCGGGGCGTCCCGATATCGAAGAATTCCGCCGACGTCACGAACGCGCGAACGCTGCCACGCCGGGCCGCGATGAGCGCAGGATAGCGTTCGGTGACCGACTCAGACGGTACGTTGTCGGGAAGCGATACGAACGCCTCGGCCTCTGCCACCTGCACGCCAACGAAGTGGAATGTCTGTTCGGCGGTGCGGACTTTGGCGGTCGGCGATAGTCGTCTCGTGAATCCGGTCACCGCACCGTCCGACTCCGCAACGACCCCGCCATACTTCTCCGGCTCCGCGTTCCGCACAACCGCCATCGTCACGAGCGCGCCGGATTGCCGGTGATCCGCGACGAGCGAACCGATGTCGACGTTCGTCAGTGTGTCTCCGTTGACGATTAGAAACGGTGAAGCGCCGACCAACGGAAGGGCACGGCGCGGACCGCCGGCCGAGCCGAGCACGGGAACCTCCCACGAGTAGCGAACCCGCACCCCGTCGGCGCCGTCACCGAGGATGCCAGTGATGGTGTGTGCCAGGTAGTGAAGGTTGAGCACCGCGTCGGTGACGCCGCCCCCGGCGAGCCACCGCAGGATGTGCCGTATCAGCGGATCGCCGGCGACGGGAAGCGCCGCCTTGGCGCGGACCAGAGAGAGCGGACGGAGGCGGGTAGCCAGACCCGCGGTCAACACGAGCGCAGGAATCATTCGGCGCTGAACACCATGTTCGGGCCGGTCAGACCGAACTCCTCGCGATGCTTGATGAAGAGCCCGCGATAGGAGTCGAGCACGAAATCGCTGGGCGACCGCCCGAGCGCCATCGTCATTGCGATGATGCCCGGCTCGCCTCCTTCGATTTCGACGAACGTGCCGACCGGCGTCTCGTCGATCGCGATCGTCACGTCTTCGGCGGCGTATTCCTCTCGATATTTCTCGTAGCGAAACCACACGTGGAGCCCGAGTTCCTCGAGCACGCGTTGCACCACCTCGCCATCGCCGATCACCGTTTCGTACTCGTCGCGGATCTTCATCGAGCCGGGGAGGACCGGGCCCTTGAACGTGAGCAGGCTCTTGCCCGACTCTGTCCGGACCCGCAAAACGCAGCGCCGCCGGCGGAGCGATTCGTCTTCAGTATCGAGCAGCGCATCTTCCTGAAGACGGCGAGAGCGGAGCGGCGTGGCGCCGGCCGCCATGATTGCGGATCGTGCTTCATCTGGGGTGGCGAACCGGAGTTTGACTTCGCGCTCGATCATCAGCGTCACGTCGGCCTCCCGCGAGGCGTAGTTTGTATCACAAAAAAAGAAAAGGCCGACCTGAAGGTCGGCCTCTGGAGTGTGGGTAAGAAGGAACGCAGGTAGGGGCGGGTCCTCGGACCCGCCCCGCATTCGCTATTCCTTGGTGACGACGACCGCGGTATCCTGCCCGTTGCGCACGACCCGTAGAATCGCTGTGCCGCCGGACGGGATCCGGGCCAGTTCGCGGCTCGCGTCCGCGACGCTGGAGATCGGCGCGCGTCCGACCCGCGTGATCACGTCGCCGGCCATGATTCCCGCGCGCGCCGCCGGGCTGCTCGGCTCGACGTCCACGACAACCGCACCCCTCGCCGAGTCATCGAGACGCAGCCGTCGCTGCACGTCGGGTGTGATGTTGCTCAGCGACATTCCGAAGCCGCTGCTCGCTTCCTGCTGCGGCTCGGCGCCGCCCCGACCGCCCGTGTTGCGGGCCGCCTGCTCTGCATCGAGGTCGAGCTCGCCGACTCTCACGTTCAGCGTCTTTTCTTCCCTGTCTCTGATCACCTTCACCGGCACCGTGGTATTCGGCGTGGTGGAGACGACCATCGCCACGAGCGAGTCGCGGTCCTTGATGGGCTTGCTGTTGAACTGGACGATCACGTCGCCAGGTTCGATGCCGGCCTTTGACGCCGGTCCGCCCGGCGCAACCGAAGACACCAGCGCGCCCTGGCGGGTCTTCATGCCGAGCGTTTCAAGTGCGTTCTGCGGGATCGCGCCGATCGATACCCCAATCATGCCGCGCGTGATCTTTCCGCCGCGCAGTTGCGGGAGCAGCTCGCGCACCGTGTTGATCGGAATCGCGAAGCCGATGCCGATGTTGCCCGCCTGCCGCGCGTCCGTGTAGATCGCCGAATTGATGCCGATGACTTCGCCCCGGATGTTCAGGAGCGGTCCACCGGAGTTGCCTGGATTGATGGCCGCGTCGGTCTGCAGTACCTGCGTGCTCCGGCCTTCCGTGGTCGGGAAGGGACGCTCGAGGGCGCTGATGACGCCAACGCTGACGGTGTGCGTCAGGCCGAACGGATTCCCGATCGCCATGACCCAGTCACCGGGCTGCATCTGGCTGGAGTCGCCGAACTTGATTTCCGGCAGCGGATGATTCGGCTTTTCGGTCAGTTCGATGAGCGCGCTGTCGGTCAGCGGGTCGCGTCCGATGACGCGCGCTGCGTATTCCTGGTCGGCATCCTCGCCGTAGAGGGAGACTTCGATCTTGGTCGCCCCTTCGACGACGTGGTTGTTGGTCAGGATGAAGCCGGCCTTGTCGATGATGAAGCCGGTGCCGGCCGCCTGCACGACCTGCTCGCGCGGGCGCTGCTGCCTCTGAGGCGCTTGATCGCCCTGGCCGAAAAAGCGCTGGAAGAGGTCGTCGCCCTGGCCGCCTCCACCGCCCCCGAAGAACTCGCTGAGATCCTGAGTGCGCTGCCGCGACTCGGTCCGGATGTTCACGACGGCCGGAGTTACGGCCTTCGCGACGTCGCGGAACGTGGTGGCAGTGATCCCGCCGGTAATCGGTGCATTGTTGAACGGTGGAGCTGCAATCGTCTGGGCGGACGACTCGGGCGACAGGTCAAGGCGTGACGCGATGACCATCCCGACCGCAAGCGACGCAATCGCGATCAGCAATGCGTAAAACAGTGTGGTTTTGCGATTCGACATTTCTAAATCCTCGTTTACCAGTCTCTGAGGTCATTCTATCGTGCTGGTGCTGGTCTTGTAAGACTCTACGAATTGATGTTTGACGAAATTGTGAAAACTTGCGCGCGTTTGCCTCAAGTGCCGAAGGTCACCAGTTCCATTTGCCGCGGCCCGGTTACGAGCGCGTCCTCATCGCCGCGAAAGACGTTGATTTCCGTGCGTACGCCGAAGGTGTCGAAATACAGGCCGGGCTCAACCGTGAATCCTGTGCCCGGCAAGATCAGCCGATCGTCGTGGGTCTCGTAGTCATCCATATGCACGCCATTTCCGTGCACGCTCTCGCCGAGACTGTGGCCGGTGCGG
>Ga0137452_1000084_pt1 | contig 32480 bp, 26 predicted proteins | sample EasRivERMGT513_2_FD_102312 | JGI IMG/M metagenome (GOLD analysis project Ga0137452, IMG submission 102312) | Soil microbial communities from meander-bound floodplain in the East River, Colorado, USA - East River MetaG ERMGT513_2 | ecosystem: Environmental > Terrestrial > Soil > Floodplain ...
CCCAGGCGAGGGTATGCCCTTGCCAATTGCAGCCAAGGTTATACACCGAGCGGGCCCGCCAGGGTCGAATACCGCACTCGACCGTCGGCGAAGGTGTACCTTCCAAGGGCACGTGTTTTCTCATAGAGTTTCGTTTGTGCCGCCTTGGACTACTTCAACCACGACGAGCCGCGGGCCGCTGCCACCTTCAGTGTGAACATTCGCGAGTCCGCAGCCGTCATCGCACTTCTCTCACCGGGATTGCGGTTCTTCCAACAAGGGATTGCCATTCTGATCCTCTTGATCGTGTCCGCTTCGGTCGGCACCCGGGCACAGTCAGCCGGTGCCGGCGCGACTCAGGATTCAGGAGCCGTGGACCAGGAGCCACCCTGGTCGCTGCGCGCGTCCGCCGCCACGTACTTTTTTCCGCACGATGAAAACTACGTCCAGCCGACTGTGGCCGTTGACCGCGGGTCGCTGCACATCGAAGGACGCTACAACTACGAGGACCGCCGATCGGTTTCGGGTTTCGTCGGATGGAACCTCCAGCTCGGAAACACGGTCACGCTTCAGCTGACGCCGATGTTCGGCGCCGTCATCGGAGACACTGACGGAATCATCCCAGCGTTGGAGTTGGATCTTGCGTGGAGACGCCTCGAGTTGTATTCGGAGGGAGAGTACGTCATCGAGGTCGACCACCTCAGTGACCGCTTCCTCTACAACTGGTCGGAAGTGAGCATCCGGGCCACAGAGTGGCTCCGGGCCGGTCTCGTGACACAGCGGACGCGCGCCCACCGCGCGCCGCTTGACATCCAGCGCGGCCTCCTCGTGGGTGTGACGGTGTCGAAGGTCGAGCCGGTGTTTTACTTCTTCAATCCCGGATCGGGCGACCACTTCTTTGTCGCGTCGATCGGTGTCGAGTTCTAAGGGGTTCCATCCCCAGCGCGATCGTGGCTGCTGAGCGCTCCAAGCCGTAGATCGTCCAGTTCATGAACAATCTGGTTAACGCGACGTAGGCGTGCGAGCCTTCAACGCAGGAACGTCTTCGGATGTGATTCCCGGGTACTTCTTGAGCCCGATTTCGTGAAGGAAGTCCGCGTCCTTGCTACCTTCGAAGCAGGAGTCTTCCCAGATCTCGAAATCCTTCGTCGGGTGCCGCATCAACATGAACCCGATCGTGAACGGTCGGGTGTACACGAGCGGGTCGTCCACGGTGGCCCCGTAGGCGATCGTGTTCTGATCGAGCATCGTAAAGCGCTCGGTCACGGTCGCGGCGTCGGTATAGAATGTGCCCCGCCGGTCCAGAAACGCGCGGCCGTTCTGGTTGGTGGTTTCGACCACCAGGGTATTGCCCTCCCACCTGCCACGCCCGTCTCCCAGCCAGAGTCGGATGTTCTTTGCGATACGTGGACGGCCGTTCGTGGCGATGACGCGAAACGCGTGCGCCTCCTCGGACAGGATCGTGATGGATTCGGGAGCCTGAAGAATCTGGTAGGCCCCCGACTCATACATAAAGCGGGGCACGCCCGACAAGAAGCAAAGCGTGTTCTGGTCGATGTAGCTGGATTCGTTCTCTCTTTTCTGGGCTTCCGCCCAGGGCTGCAGCGGAAGCTTTCCGTCCGGGGGGTCGACGATCAGGCTTTTTCCCGGCCCGGTATCACGCGCACCTTCTCTGGGGGCTCCAACCCGCGCGCGGTTGTCCCAGGGCGCTTCGAGGTCTTCCTTCGCCTCCGTCCCGTGACGCCAGTAGCCGCTGAAGTCCGGTCTGCCGTCCGCGGTGCGAGGGGGATCGAATGCCGACGCCTTTTCCCGAGCACATCGCCAGAACAGAGCCGGGTCGTCGGATGCGCAACTGTGCGCCGGCTCGGACGCCTGCGGCCCCGGCGTGACGGGCGCGCCGGGAGTCCCGACCCGGGGCACCTGGTCGGCGGCCGCACGCGGTGCCAGCACCAACATCGTGGCGGCCGCCGCTGTCGCGACACTCAACATGATGAAGCGACTGCTCATCTCACGTCTCCTGTAATCATTGCTTACGTCGACCGACCACCGCGTGACTCGAGCGAGATTATCCGCCCAATGCGCGCCGCTGAGAAGTCCACACTCCGGCCGGCACCGACACCGTTCTATTCTCCTCATCGGCCGGGGGGAAAACCGCCGTCGCACATTTGCGTCGCAGACCACGTCATGCTGAATCTAATCCACCTTGACAGGTGAGACGAGCCGAGCGTATAGCCTGAGGCACTGGAGGGCACAGTCATGAGATGGACACCAATGATCCTTGCAGTATCCCTTTTCGGTTCTGCAGCTGCATTGAGCCAGGGACAAGGCCAGGTGAGAACTCCAGAGGTGCCCCCTACCGACACTATTGCGGGAGATATCCCTGGGGTCATCAGAGGTGGGACGAAGATAGAAGTCGTCATAGCAAACGTTCCAGGACACGGAGACCCCGGGGTCACGTTGCAAGGCACGGAAGGGCCGATCGCCTTGCCTGACGGCACTATGGTTTTCTGCGAAACCATCTTGGCCCGCGTTGCCAGGGTCGAGAAAGACGGGAAAGAATCCGTCTTCGTGGATGCCGCTCTTGCGGGCGGTCCGAATGGCTTGACCTGGGGCCCCAAGGGCCGGCTCATTGGTGCGACGACGGCTCCGGGTAAGGTGGGAGTCAGAGTGGTTTATCCCAAGGGTAGTGAAGCGACGCTTGCCGATAATTTCGAAGGGAAGCCTTTCGTTCGCCCCAACGACCTCATCGCCGACAAGAAAGGCGGTATCTATTTCACCGATCCGGCCAACTCGCCTGACCCCTCCTTGCCGCCGGCGGTCTACTATCTTCCACCGGGCGGAGGCAAGGTCATCAAGGTGGTAGACAACGTGAACCCCAATGGCGTGACGCTCAGCCCCGATGAGAAGATTCTCTACGTTAACAACGGTGGCACCGGATATGTGCTCGCGTTTGATGTCCAGAACGACGGAACGCTGACGAATCGCCGCAACTTCGCCAAGTATGAAGGCCTGACCGTGACGGACGGCAAAGTTATCGGAGGAGGAGACGGTTTCACCGTCGATACTCAAGGCCGGCTGTACACGGCGGCCGCAGGGAAAATTCAGGTTTTCACTCCGAAGGGCGGGTATTTGGGGTCCATTACGCCATCGAGAAGACCGCAGAACCTTGCCTTCGCCGGTCCGGATATGAAGACGCTTTATATTGTGGGTGGCGGGACGGTTTTCAAGGTCCAGATGCTGGCGCAGGGAATCAAGAGCCGCGGCGGGAAATAGCACTGAGCGTCGAGTGCCGTGGGCAAGGGCGGTCGCGCGAGCCTTGCGAAAACCCGCAGCAGGCGTTTCACGTCGCGACCAATTCTAGTGGAGGTTACTCAGGGAGTCTGATTGACTGTGAACGTCTGGCCCCGGATGGACAAGGACGCGCTTCGCGCCTGCCTGGTGTTATTAGCTGCGACCTCATACACGACAACGCCGGTGCCAGTTCCGGAGCCCCCCCTGACCACGGTGAGCCAGCTTTCGCTGCTGGTCGCGCTCCACACGCAATCGCTCGATGCGTTCACGCTCACGTTCCCGGTTCCACCCATTGCGTTAAAGGACTGACCAGACCCTGAAAGCGAGACGGTGCATACCTGCCCCTGCGAACCTGGCGTCCCGCTTGACACCGAGACATTCACGCTTGACACCGAGAGACAAGGCGGTGCCGATCCCGCGTCGCTCAGGACACACGGTGCGACATCAACATAGGTTGTGACGTCTTTGACTAGTGTGGCGGCCACTCCAGCAGACAAAGCGCCCGTCGTCATGTCTTTAGCGGAGAAGGTCACTTGAGCGACCGGTCCCGGAGAGGTTGAGATCGCGGAAGCTCCGATCGGGGTCTCTTCAACAGTGAAGGTTGCGGTCGAATTCGAACCGACATCTCCGATCTTTCCACCGTTCGCAAAGATCGACACCGTGTTTGCCGTCCGGTTACCGACGGCAATATCGAAATCCGAGTGGGCCAGGTCGCACCCAACAAGCGGCACCGCCAGCGCCAGCCCGGCTGCCACCAGACATGCCCTGAACCGCAGGCGCTGCAGGACGTAAGCGGTGCTCGATGCGTTGGCGGGCGTCGTCATACTGGGGCCGCCGCATGGGATGCAAACGGTAGACCCGTCGATCCGCGACTCCGGCCATTCGATAAATCCCCGTAGTCGCCGACCGGTGGGCGCTTTCGGCCATGAACACGGCTGTGCTTGCCGAGTCTGACCATTGAGATCACGAGTGAGATCACGAGCGTTTGTCACCGTCGATCGATCGGTGCGCCCCGCGAGATCTCATACGATTCCGAGTTATCTTCCACGTGTTTGTGATGCGACGATTTCTCACGACCGCCGTGGCGCTGCTTGCGGCGTCGGTGGCATCGGCCCAGCGACTGCCGGACCTTCCGGCTCCGGCGGATGTGGCAACCCCGCCGGCGGAGGCCCTTAGAAGTCCTTCTGGTCTCGTCTCGAGAATCGTCACGCCAGGGACTGGAACAGAGACGCCCCAGGAAACCGACTTTGTCACCGTGCACTACACCGGGTGGACAAGCGCAGGTCAGCTCTTCGACAGTTCCCACGCGCGCCGCATGCCGAACATGTTCGCATTGAATCGCGTCATGGCCGGCTGGCGCGAGTGCGTGCTGATGATGACGGTGGGCGAAACCAGGCGATGCTGGGTGCCGCAGGGCCTCGCGTTCAACGGACAGGCCGGCCGACCCGCCGGCACCGTCGTCTTCGATATCGAACTACTCGACGTCCGCCGAACCCCGAGCACACCTCCACCCGATGTCGCTGCTCCGCCGGCAGATGCCGCGAGCACTTCCTCAGCGCTGTATTACAAAGTGATCAAGGCGGGCACGGGGACACGGCGTCCGATGGCGCGTGACAGCGTCACCGTCCATTACAGCGGCTGGACGACCGATGGCGTATTGTTCGACAGCACCGTCGTGAAGGGGACCCCGGTGACGCTGGATCTGAACAACGTGATCCGCGGGTGGACCGAAGGGCTGCAACTGATGGTCGAGGGCGAGCGAACGCGTTTCTGGGTTCCTGAAAAGCTGGCTTACAAGGGCGAGCGGGGCAAGCCGCGGGGCATGCTTGTGTTCGACATTGACTTGATCAGGATCGAACCGCCCATCAAATCGCGATTCTGACCTGACCTCGGATGTCCACTCCGTGATTCTGCAGTCGGGATATTACCGTCCAGTCAGGTCGAGGGTGCGGCGCGGAGCCGGCAGCCCGCCGGCGCTCAATGCGTCATCGCGTACAGTAGGACGTTGATCCCCAGGGCGTAGCCGTTGATCGAAAACTGGTAGAAATACTCCGGATCTTCCGTCTCCCGCTCCCACGAATTCGACACGTCGGTGTTGAAGGTCATCGCCGCGATGATGCGGCCGTGCGAGTCGCGCATGGCGCGGAAGTGCGCCACCGCCGTCTCCGCGCCGCGTTCGGAGGTCGTCCGTCCACGCACGGCGCGCCAGAAGCCGATGCCGGTCACCTGCGGCACGTTCTTCACGTCGAGCATCGAATGGAAGATCGGATCGTCGAGCGGCACGTCTTCGACCGTGTACTCGCGGGACGGCATGGCCTTGGCGAGCTCACGCATCCATTGATGCCAGGCTTCTTCGCCCCAGAAGTCGTCCACCCACAGGAAGCCGCCCTTCTGCAGATAGAGCCGCAGCGCCGCGGCCTCGTCGTCGGACAGCCCGATCGTGCCGACGTCCGACGCCATCAGGTAGGGGCATCCGAAAAGCGCCGGATCGGTGAGCCGGACGAGCCAGACGTGCGGTGGACCGCCCGCCGGGCGGCTGACGCGGATCTTGGTCAGCTCCGACAGCCGGATGAGCAGGTTGCGCTGGCCCCAGGGATAGTCAGTGCGCCAGCCGTTGCCATTGGCCTCGCGGCGCACGCTCGTGTACAGCATGTGGCATCCGGCAAGGTTTCCATCCGGCCGCTCGTGCGGCGGCAATTCCGCCGGATCGCCCTGTTCCCCGCGCAGTACACCAAAGCCGCCGAAGACGCCGCCAGGCAGTTGTGCGAACGCATAGCCGGCCGACGCGATCAGTACGACCATCAGCAGGCGACCCACTCTTCGAAGATGTCTCCCGGCGACCCCGCGCCAATCGCACGTGCACGGAAAGCTGGAAGACCTGAAGCCGCTCCCGTTGCCGCCGCAATCGTTTCTCGCTCTACTCAAGTCGTCACTCAGGGGCCGTGCGCGTAGAGTTATAGCACTCCGAAGGAGGCGAATGATTGTCCGCGCCGATTGGCGACGCGCACGCCACATCAAGTGCCTTCGTGGCCTGCGCTAGTCTCAGTGTCGGCTGCAGTCAGACGAAATAGAGGCCGTGCTGCTCAACAGCCGGCTCGGAACGGTCGGGACGGGCACCTGAGCAGACACGGGGCTCAGGAGTGCGATCGACGCCGGGGTTAGCAACCCTGAGCCTCGGGGAACTCTGGGGGCAACACGGTTGCATACGATCCCAAGCGGGCGCGCCTCGCGGCTCCAGATTCGGAGAGTTCATGAATCGAACCGAGAGCACACTCGCGGCAGTATCCGATCAGCCCACTGGAGGGCAGGGCCGACCAACGAGCAAGACGAGTCAATTAGGGGGGCTCTTCAACGCCACATGTTTTCGATCCAGTAGTGGTCGGTTTGAGATCAGACCACGACCCAGATCCAGGAGGTATTGCGATGACGACCGCTGTTTCAACGCTGCTCGGACGCCCGGTCTGGTACGAATTGATGACCACGGACACGGCAGCTGCCGAGACATTCTACAAAACCGTCGTGGGGTGGACGTCGGCGCCCTTTGACGCCTCGCCGAATCCCTACACGGTATTCAAGCGCAGTGGTCAGGTCCAGGTCGCTGGCTTGATGAAAAGGCCCGACGGAATGAACATGCCGTCGTTCTGGGCGATGTATGTGGCCGTGCCGAGGCTCGAAGAGGCCGTGGGTCAGATCAAGCGACTTGGGGGAAGCGAACTTTCTCCCGTCATCGAGGTCCCCACGGTCGGCCGCCTGCAGATGATGAAGGACCCGCAAGGCGCCGCCTTCTACATCATTCAGCCAGCGTCGACCGCAGAACGCCCCGAGACGACCCCGGAAATCGGCGAGGCCTCATGGCACGAGCTGATGACCACCGACGCGCCTGCGGCGATGAAGTTTTATAGCGAGATCTTCGGGTGGCAACCGAGTGAAACGATGGACATGGGGCCGATGGGCAAATACCACATGTTCAATCGGCCGTTCGGCATGATCGGCGGCATGATGAACAAGCCGCCCGAAATGGCGCACGTGCCGCCACACTGGATGATCTATTTCCGCGTGCCGGACATCAACGCGGCCACCGAGCGCATCAAGACCAACGGCGGCCAGATCCTCAATGGGCCGATGGAGGTTCCCGGCGGCGACTGGGTGGTCAACGCAATGGATCCTCAGGGCGCCGCGTTCTCACTGCACGCAAAGAAGGCAACGTAGCGCAGCGCCGGCAGCGATCCGATACGACCGTGTGGTGTTGAATTAGAGCAAAGAGGCCCGGTCTTCCGGGCCTCTTTCTTTGTTGGCTGGCGAGAATCGGCATCGCCCAGCTAACGGATCTGCAAAAAAGGCGTCGCGGGCGTAAACTGACCGGACGCATGCGCATCGCGACACTGCTGGCCGTTCTTTTCTTCCTCGCCACATCGTCGACGGCACTTGCGGCGACCACGGTCATCAAGTTCGGCAAACTGGTAGATGGCTTGGGTCGGGTCTTCACAAACGCCGTTGTCATCGTGGAAGACGACCGGGTGCGAAGCGTCGCAAGTGGCAGCCCGTCGATACCAATCGGTGCTGAGGTGATCGACCTTTCGCGATACACCGGCATTCCAGGGTTGATCGACGCCCACACGCACATCACGTACTACTGGGACGGGATGACAGTGCCGCGCAGCGAGCCGCCTCGCCATCCGGCAATCACGGTGTTTCTCGCACAGGAAAACGCGCAACAGGCGCTCGAGGCAGGCCTCACGACGATTCGAAATCTCAACGCGGCCGACGGGGCGGACCTTGCGATGCGCGATCTCGTCAACATGGGAAAGATGGTGGGGCCCCGGATGTTCGTCTCGGGTACTGCTCTCCGGATTACCCGCACCACCGGCCCACCGGCGCCTGTCGGCCTCGTCGTTGACGGGGTGGATGGGGTCATCCGCGGCGTGCGACAGGTCATCGCCTCCGGGGCGGACTGGGTGAAGATGCAGGGATCGACCGGCGGCTTCGACGACCTCACGCAGTTTCAGACGTTTACGTTCGAGGAAATGAAGGCTGCGGTCGACGTCGCGCATGCCCTCGGAAAAAAGATCGCGATTCACTCCTACGGACCCGCGGGCGCCCGGGATGCCGTTCGCGCCGGCGCTGATTCGCTCGAGCACGCGACCGACATCGACGATGCGACAATCGCCGAAATGGTCAAGCGGAACACCTACTACGCCCCGACAATCGATCACAACCAGTACTACCTAGAGAACGCTGACAACGTCTACCGCTTCCCCCCGGGCACGAAAGAGCGGCTGCGCGATTACATCCAACGCAATGTTGAAACCGCGAGAAAGGCCTTCCGGGCTGGCGTGCGCATCGTCATGGGCTCCGATGCCGTCTACAACGGCTGGGGTCTCAACACGCGGGAGCTCGACTGGTTCGTGAAGATAGGTATGACGCCCGAGCGGGCGTTGAAGACGGCGACCACCGAACCCGCGGCCATGCTTGGAATGGAGCAGAGTCTCGGCGCCGTTGCACCAGGGTTCTTCGCCGATATCGTCGCGGTTGAAGGCGACCCGCTCGCCGACATCACCGCGATCTCGAAAAGGGAGAATGTTCGTTGGGTGATGAAAGCCGGTCGGGTCGTCGTCGACAAGACGAGGGGAACGGAAAGGGCACATTAACCTTGAAAGAGGAGCTCACATGAGCCATCGATTGCTCACTTCAATCGTGTTCGTGCTGTGTGTCACACCCTTCCTGGCCGGACAGACAAGGCAGTGGACTCCGCCGCGCACAGCCGACGGGCAGCCGGATCTGCAGGGCTATTGGACAAACAACACATATGCGCCGTTGGAGCGGCCCAAGAACGTCACGAAGGAGTTCTACACAAACGAGGAAGCCGCTGAAATGGAGAAGCGGGCCGCTGTAGAGGAAACAGAGCAAACAACGCCGGGCACCGTCGCGGACGTGCACTATGACTTCACGCAGTTCGGGCTGGACCGGAATCAGTCGCCGCACGCATCGAATCTGCGAACCTCGCTGATTGTCGATCCGCGCGACGGCACGCTTCCTCCACTGAGCGCAGAAGGACAAAAGAGGGCGGCCGAGCGTGCAGAGCAAGCCAGGCGAGTGGGCCGATGGGACTCGGCTCAGAGCAACGAACTCGACGACCGTTGCATCATTTTCGCGGGCGCCGGACCGCCAATGCTCCCGCAGAGTTACAACAGCAATTACCAGATCCTGCAGGCGCCGGGATACGTGATGATTCTCTTCGAGATAGCGCACGATGTTCGCATAATCCCGCTCGATGGAAGGCCGAACGTCGCTCCAAGCATCCGGCAGTGGACGGGCGACTCTCGCGGTCACTGGGAAGGCGATACCCTCGTGGTCGAGACAACGAACTTTAACGGAAAGAATCCCTTGCGAGGGTCGAGCGAGAACATGCGGGTGACCGAGCGGTTCACCCGTGTGGATGCTGACACGATCCGGTATCAATTCACGATCAACGATGAGTCGACGTGGACAAGACCCTGGTCCGCAGAGCTTCCCATGCGGAGAACCGTAGGGCCGCTATTCGAGCATGCCTGCCACGAGGGAAATCGCGGTTTGTACAACACTCTCGTTGGAGCTCGCCTCGAAGAGAAGAAAGCTGCCGAAGAAGCTGCCAGGAAGGGAGTCAAATAAGAATTCAATCTGCCGCTGTGAGACGCGGTTCGCGGCCGAAGACATCTTCCGCGTGCGCGGTCACTGTCTCCACGCACTCAGCCTTCGGCGCGCCGCATGTCCGCTCACGCGCCATCGTCGGACGCCAATCGCCGCAGCAGATCGATCGTGTGCCGAAGGCGCGACGAATTGCTCACGATTCCATTAAGGCTCGTTGAGACGCACTCGTCCCCGACGACGATCCTCCTTATCTTCGCGGCCGTCAGCATCTCGTAGGACAGCCGGCGATCGATCGAACCGCGCGTCAGCCATCGACAAAGAACGTTGCGCTGTTCGTCCGTCGGTGGGCCATAGCCCGGATACGTCACATGAAAAAAGAACGCGCGCTCGCGTTTGACTTGAGGGACCTTCGCGTGATTCCAATCGGGCCATGCGTCGAAGAAGCCGGCATCCAGAAGGTACGGACCGGGAACGGAGCGGGCGCTCAATTCGACGCACGTGCGAAACGACCTCCGCGCGGGGACGATGCGGACCGCAAATCCGCGGCCGACGATGTGACCCGGTCGAAACCACCCCTCGTCGATATATTCGCCCTCCAGTGCCGTCGCGGTGGACCGGAGGCGCACCTTCCGTGCGAGCGCAGCGCACCCGTACCCGATGAAAATGGCGGCCAGGAGGCCAATGACGATCACGGTTGGCATCACAGATCCATATCGGTCGCTGGCGATCGACCCGCCACGCTCGCGCGACGCGAGGCTTGGCGCGGACCTGATGATGCGCAGCTGTCATGTTCAACCATTGAGGGTTCGGGACCGCTATCGGCGCCTGTAATCGTCTGGCTGGAATCCCGCAAGGCGTCCCGCCGCCATGGGCTGACGCCTTCGGCCTCCCTATCCCATAGCACTCCCAGAGTTCGAAACGGCCACCGCCGGCGTTATGTTCAAGGAGGGGAAGACGCCAACGCGGGCGGTCCCCTGAAGAAATCCCCGAGCGTGATGCCGTTGCGCCGGGGATATAATGCGGCCCCGTTAGTGCACCGCTCGCGGCCTCTTCTCCAGGAAGGCGTATGAACAGGCGCGACCCTGCGGATTCAATCCGCGCGGACATTCAGGGCGACGTCGCGGGCCAGATCGCGGTCGGTAGCTACATCCTTCAGGTCGGCGATGTTCATGGCGGCATCGTGAACATCGCGGCCCCAGGCCAACAGCCCCAACCACGCGAGCGACCTGCCCCTGTGTGGGTGCGCCCACGGCCCCTACGCGGGTGGCTCGATCGTCAGGAGGAGCTGGCGCAGTCGCTCAGCGCGATTCGCTCCGGTGTTCCCGTGGAAGTCTCCGGTGAACCTGGCGTTGGGAAGACCGCCTTCCTTCGTCGTCTTGCGCACACCGAAGAGGCGTCCGGCTTCCCGCACGGTGTCGTTTACCTTTCGGCCCGCCGGATTCAGGCCTCGGATCTTCTCCAGTCGCTCTTCGACACGTTTTACGAATGCCCGGTGCCCTTCAAGCCGACGGACGCGCAGCTCCAGCTCGCGTTTCGGGGCAAGCGGGCACTCGTGCTCCTCGACGACGTAGACCTTCCGCGCAATGACCTGGAAAAAATTCTCGACGCTGCGCCAGAGTGCGGCGCCGTGGTCACGAGTCGCGAGCGAATTCTGTGGGGCGAAGTGCAGTCAATCCGGCTGCGCGGCCTGCCCGACGCCGACGGCGTGACACTCCTCGAGCGCGAGCTCGGACAGACCGTCACCGATGCCGATCGGCCATCGGCCGTTGCCCTTTCCGCCGCTCTTGGCGGCCATCCAATACGGCTCCTGCAGGCGGCAGCGGTGGCGCGGGAGCACGGCGGCACGCTGACGCAGGTGCTTGCCTCGGTGAAAGATGCCCGGGCGCCGAGCACAATGGCCGCGGCGAACATCGAGCGCCTCGATGAACAGGAGCGGAGCGTCCTTGGCGCCCTGATGGCGGTTGGTTCGGCAATGCCTGCAGATGCACTCGCGGCGTTATCCGACGCGCGCGACCCCGAGCCTTTGTTGCGCCGCCTCGAGAGCAAGGCGTTGATTGTCAGGGAGCGCAATCGATATTTCCTGGCCCCCGGAGTAAGCGAGGCTGCCCATGGCATCGATCGGGGAGCCTGGGAAGATCGCGCGCTTGCCTTTTATCTTGCCTGGGCGGATCGCCACCGGCACGAAGCGGCCACACTGGTCGAGGAAAGCGCGCCTCTCGTGCGCATGCAGGAGCACGCGGCCGGGAAGGGGCGCTGGAAGGATGTGTTGCGCATCGGCGGTCTGGTTGCCGGCGCGCTCGCCCTGAGCGGACTGTGGGAGGCCTGGGCGGCTGTTCTCCAGCGAAACCTCCACGCGTCGCAGGCGATTGGTGACAAAGGCAGCGAGGGTCTCGCACTGCACGAGGCAGGGACCAGGGCGCTCTGCCTGGGCGAGACGTCGACAGCGCGTCAGCTCCTGGGAGACGCGATCAGCCTTCGCGAGTCGCTCGGCGACGCAGTTGGTGCGTCAGTGAGCCGCCACAATGCGGGTCTTCTGGTGGCACCCGCACCCGCAACTGATTCCGCGGATCAATTCCGGTCGGATGCGGGAACCGAATCGCCTGCGGATTCGCTTCCGTTGCTCGAGGGAACACCGCCCAGCGTGGTAGCTCCCTCGGCAACGAACTCGTGGCTCACGATGGCAACAGTGCTGCTGTCTGTTCTAGGCGCCGGCGGCCTCGGATGGTGGCTGACACACCAGGGCCAGCAGGCACCAGCCTCCGCGCGCATCGTGCGGTTCGAAGCACGTCCTTCGACGATCGAGCGCGGCCAGCAGGCGCAGTTGTGCTACGAGGTCGTGGATGCGGCTTTCACGCGCATCGACCAGGCCATCGGCGCGCTGCCAGCGGACCGCGGCCAATGCGTCCCTGTCCAGCCAACCCAAACAACCACGTACACGCTCACAGCAACCAGCGCGGATGGACGATCGCTCACTGGATCGACCGAGATCGTCGTCGGCGACCCACCGGCGGCGGTGCCTATGCTTGCGCTGACACCCGAAGGGATTGCGTTCGGCTCACAAGTCGTACGCATCGCGACCGATCCGCGCACTCTGATCGTTTCGAACGTGGGTGCCGACTCAGTTGACCTCTCTGGTGCATCGGTGTCAGGTCCGAACGCCGGCGACTTCTCGATCGACGATACGGCGTGTCGCGCGCCGTTGAGTGCCGGCGACAGCTGCTCCATAGCGGTGCGCTTCACGCCGTCCACCGAGGGCAATAGGACCGCAGTCGTCACCATCAACGGTGACAAGCCCGTTGGACAATGGACGGCATCGTTCAGCGGTGCGGGCATACCGCCGGCACGGCCGCTCGCGAGCGTGCCCGCCGCTGTGGACTTCGGGGGACGGACGGTCAATAGCACCAGCGAGCCTCGCTTCGTCATCGTCAACAGCCGGGGGTCCGCGCCTCTCCGGATCGGTGCTGCTCAGGTGAGCGGCGATCACGCCAGCGACTTTGTGATCGTCGCTAACAGATGCACCGGCGCCGAGCTGCCGAGAGAATCCGAGTGCGCGATCGAGATTCGATTTACTCCCTCTGCTACAGGACCGCGCGCGGGGCGGCTGGCGGTGACGAACAACGCCGACGGCAGCCCGCAACTAATTGGGTTGAGCGGCCAAGGCATCGCTGCGGCTGTGCCCGTGGCTCGTTTGACACCCGAAGTATTGCGGTTCCAAGCGCGAGTCGTGCGGCAGCCGGGTGCGACACAGGCCATCAGTGTGACGAACACCGGCAACGCTCAGTTGATCGTCAACCGCGTGAGCGTCGGTGGAGTGCATGCCGGCGACTTTCAGATCCGTGGGAGTACGTGCGTCGGTCTTGCGCTAGCCGCCCTTGCTAGTTGCACGGTCGAGGTGGCGTTCATGCCGCTCGGCACGGGACCACGGTCGGCAACGATCGACATCACGCACAACGCCGGTGAGGGTGGGCGCCGGGTGTCGCTCGTGGGCACCGCGCTCATGCCGCCTGTTCCGGTCGCCGGCGTGCGGCCGACCGAAGTCGACTTCGGACATCAGGTCGCGCAGGCAGTTGGCCCGCCCCGGCCAGTCTCTCTCACAAACACAGGAGGCGGGCGGTTGCAGGTCCAGCGTGTTGATATCACGGGCGAGCACGCCGGCGATTTCGCTGTCGACAATGGCTGCACCTCTGCACCTCTGGAACGAGGTGAGACCTGCGACCTCATCTTGCGCTTCACGCCACGCGGCGGGGGAACCCGGAGCGCGCAAGTCCTGCTGTCGAGCAACGCTGATGGTCCGCCTCAGCGCATAGCACTGGCCGGCATAGGTGACACTCCAGGCCGGCTCGACGTCCAACCCACGCAGATCGATTTCAGAATGCGACCCGTTCGCGCACCCGGGCCGCCACAGTCGGTAACTCTGAGAAACAGCGGAACCACGGCGCTGATCATCGAACGTTTCGGTGTGACTGGCGCAAATGGGTCCGATTTCAGCGTGCGCCAGAACTGCCCGGATCTCTCGCTTCCGGGGGGAGGGACCTGCGCACTCGAAGCGCGCTTCATTCCGAGCGGGCCCGGTGCACGCACCGCCACGCTGACCGTTATGGCTGCGAACGGCGACACGAGGGAAGTGTCGCTCATAGGCTCGGGCGAAGGCAGCGGGCAGCTCGTTGTCACTCCAGCAGTGATCGATTTCAGAGTGCAACCCGTTCGTTCTGTGAGTGGCAGCACGGTGGTCAAGGTCGAGAACACAGGGACGGCCCCCATGACGCTTGGCGCGTTCTCCATCGAAGGGGGCGACCTGCGCGAATTCCAAGCTGTCAGCGACAAGGACCCGTGCGCGCGCACGACGCTCGAGCCTCGGCAGTCGTGTGTCATAGAAGTGCGTTTTGCGCCTCTCACGGAAAGCGGCCGCGCTGCGACGCTCGTGGTCGGAGATGCCAATGGGACCGTTCATCGAGTTCTGCTCAGGGGCATCGGCCGGGCCATCCAGCCGCCGCCTGCGGGCAGACTGCAAGTCGTGCCCGCGCGGCTGAATTTCGACCGACTTACAGTACGTGAGGAAAGCAAATCTCAGCCGATCTCCATACGAAACGTGGGCGATGGCCCGGTGGTTATTGGTCGGCTGGCCCTGGCCGGGAGAGACCCCGGGGACTTCGTGCTCAGCGATCGTCAACAGTGTTCTGGGTCGAGCCTGGCACCAAGAGCGCAGTGCGAGGTCGAGGTCCTGTTCGTACCGCGAAGCACCGGCGATCGAACCGCCGTGCTGCAGGTTTCAGACGCGAGGCAGGCTGCTCCAGCGCTCGTATCGCTCGGTGGAACCGGGACGGGGTCCGGCGGCTCGGGGGGAAACGGCATCAACCCACCGGTCCGGTGCGCGGATTTCGCGGCGGAAGAGATCCGTTTCGAGATTACGCGGCGAACCGGTAAGTTCGACGGCGACGTACGAATCACTGCAACGCTGACAAATCACGGGCCAGGCGCGGTGCCGTCATCCTCAGGCGGCTCGGTGACTCTTTACGAGGATGCAAGAAGCGTGAGACGGCTTGCACTCCCGTCACTATCGCCGGGGCAGGACTTCTCCGTTTCGCACCAGCGTCACTGGAACAGTTCCTCTTCGGCGGAAGGGGAGTTTCCGCCTCGTTACAGCCTCGAGGTGAACGTTCCCAACGATTGCAACAATGGAAATAACCGGATGGACCGGCAGTCCGGCATCCTAAACGAAATGTTTGGGGATGCCGGTGGAGGTGGACTGGAAAGGGCTCCCAGAAATCCGCCGACGATCGTGCGTTTCGATGCGATCGAACGGCCTCCAAGGGTCTGCTATTTGGTCACTGGCGCAACAAGCGCACGGATCGAGCCAGAAATCGGCGCGGTTCGGTTGGCCCCACAGAATCAATGCATACAGGTTCCTTCGCGCACGGCCAGGTACACATTGACAGCAGAAGGCCCGGGAGGCCGCGCTGTCCGGCAGGTGACCATCGAGGTGGAACGAACTGTGGCTCCGCCGGTAATCGAGCAGTTTTACCCGATCGACGACAAGCCCGGTCAACCTCCAGCAGTATGCTTTCTGGTTACCGGCGCAGCAACCGCCCGGATCGAACCGGAAATCGGCGTGGTTCGGTTGACCGGTCGGAATCAGTGCGAACGTGTTCCTCCGCGCACGCAGACCTACACTTTGACAGCGCAGGGTCCTGGAGGCCGCGCGGTCCGGCAGGTGACCGTGCAGGTGAGACCAGGCGCGAGGAGGGGGGGACCTATCCGTTCCCCTGGTCAGCTTCGTAACTAAACCGCGCGCCGAGACCGAGGAACATGAGCAACGAGAAAGGACGACGCACGGACACTCGCGCGACGATTTCCGGGCCCGTCAGCGGACAGGTGGCTGTCGGCAGCGGGATCACGCAGACGCAGAGTGTCGCCCCAGCGTCGAGCGCCGTATCGGAGGAGGATGTACGCGCGCTCAGACAGCTCATACGCGATCTAGAGGCACGAGTAGCGGCCGAGGCGCCTCCCGAGACGCGGGCGGCCGCGCTGGAGCGTGTCAAGGAGCTGGAAGAGGCGGTCACCGCCGAGGTGCCGGATCTGACGACGCTGGAGTACGTCAGACAATGGTTCGGCAAGCATCTACCGACAGTTGTTGGATCGGTGACTGCCTTGGTGATTCATCCACTCGTTGGCAAGATCGTGGGTGCGGCAGGCGACACCGTGGTCGAAGAGTTCCGCCGACGGTTTGGGAGCACGTGATCCATCAGGATGCTCATCCGCGGCAAAGCTGTCCCTTCTATCAGCGCCGCATAGTCCGGTCGATGAAATCCAGGATCTCGCGCGACACGCTCGTGTCCGCGGTCCCTACCGAGAGCAACTGCGACACATGGTTGTGCCCGAGGCTTTGCCTGTAGCGAGGCCTTGCGTTCTTCTCGATGAGCTCTCTGAACAATTGCGCTTCAGGACCGAAATACCGAGGGTCGTCCCACTCCGCGGTCGTGAGCAGGACGGGGATATCGGTGCGGCTGACGTTCCCGGTCACCACCATCTGCGGCCACCGCGCCTTGTCTTCACCGAAGTACGCCAGCTCGCCTTTCATCGGCGCGGAGAAGTCGAAGGTGTACGGTCCGGAGAGCAACACCGCGCCCGCTGGCCGCGCGGTTCCAGGGGGCAGCAGCTCGGGCCTGAAGACATAGGAGGCCGTGTGCAGTGCGCCGGTGGAAATCCCGCACACGAAGATCTGGTTCGGATCACCTCCAAACTCGGTCGCGTGGTCGCGCAGCCACGTCACCACCGCGCCAACATCGCGCGCGCCATCGGGCCATTTGGAGTCGGGTGCCAGGCGATACCCGGCGTTGACCCCCACGAACCCGATGCTCGCGAAATAGTCCGCAAAGGTAGTCGTGTTGTCCCGACTGCCGCCGATTAATCCTCCACCGTGAAACACCGCGACGATCGGCACGGGCCGTTGAGCCCTGCGCAGCGTCGCCGTATGGATGTCCATCCGTTGGCGCTCGTGCGCACCGTATGCAATGTCCTTCGTCACCTTGATCTCGGCGGCGTCGTACACGCGTGGCTGCGATGCGTAGACCTTGTATGTCTCTGGAATGGTGAGCTTGGCGAGCTGTGTCGCGACGTCGGGGGGCATGCCGTTCCGTGAAATCTCCGCGGAGCTGAGGCCGCGCTCGCCGGGCACCGACCATCTGAACGATTGACTGGCTTCTCGCGCATCGCCGCATCGATCCAGGGCGACATCACGCCGGCGGTAGACAGGAGAGATCATCGCTGGCGTTCCCGCGGGCTGGCCCTTCTCGCCTGCGAGCGAAACGCACAAGTCTGGCCGCGATGCGGGACTCAGACGGCCCCAGGCCATCGACCATAGCTGCGTGGGCACCGACGCGCAGGCTCGTACCAGCAGCCGGGCTCCAGGCTCGAGGCTGGCCGCCGCCAGGCAGCGGTCGTACATCGTCGCGCGGATGGCTCCGCTGGCGGTCCGCTCGAAGCGTTGATCGTCGAGCGGCGCTCCGTACTTGCACGTGTGCGCCTGCAGCGCATCGTCGAGCCTCAACGTCTGGCCCTCGCCCGCAATGTCGAGGCAGTACCCCCGCGCCTCGTCCAATGCGTGGATAGTGCGCAGGAGGCCGGCATCGGCGTAGCTTGTTGCGGGACTCGCTACCCCAAGCAGCAGAGCGATCGATGTCGCGGCGCTGATCTTCCCAAGAGTCGTAATACCGGTTTGCGTCGAAACGGGGGAACCAGACATAGGTCTCCTCCAGACGTGCGATTGTTACGCGTGACGATGCGGCGGGCTCGAGTCCTTCTCTTACACCTCAATCGTGAGGCGTTTGTGTCAGCGTTCCTATCGTGCCTTCGCCATCGCAGCAGATGTGTGGCTTATCGACTCAGACGATGGCTCTTGAAGAACTGCCACATGACGCCGGTCGTGTCGGCTTCCTTCTTCGTCCAAGTGTGACCCAGGCCATCGATCCGAATCATGCGGACTTCGGTACCATCCCCGCACCCTTCGTAGCGCATGGTGGAAAGCGGACCTGGAGGGTCATCGAGGACCGCACCCCCCTTGCACGAGTTGTGGCGCGCCCAGCTTGCGAGAGCTTCGGGGACGCTCTCCAGCCACTCCGCGCCTCGGCCCTCCGCGTGGCCATCGTAAGGATTCTGTGGGTCGGCCAACCCGTGAAAGGTCAGCACCGGAACTGGACGGCCGCTGCACGGGGCGGGAAACCGAAGCGCGGAGACCGGCGCGATGGCCGCGATGCGCGAGCCGAGCTGGCACCCAAGCAGCGACGCCATCCGTCCACCACCTGAGAACCCTGTGACGTAGACTCGCGTCTCGTCGGTGCACACACGCGCGGCGACATGCGTGATCACATCGCCGACGTAGGCGACGTCGTCGGCCCGGCCGTCCTGAACAGGAACATTCCAACGGCCGCCTTCTGCGTCCAGCGTCGCGACGATGAACCGTTCGCTGGCGCTCAGTGTCTCGAACCCGCTGTTTCTGGCCTCGCCTGCTGACGTTCCACCGCTGCCGTGCAGATCAAGAACCAGGGGCAGGCGGAAATGCCCGTCGTATCCAGGCGGGACGAACAATCTGTAAGCGCGCTGCCGCTGGCCCGACATGAGCTGCTGCGATGACACGCCTGACGCCTGAGGCAAATCGCAGGTCGCGGAAGCCGCGGTGCGACTCTGTCCATGCGCGGCCGTAGCGCTGAGCACGACGATGAGCGCAGTGACGATGTGCGGTAAGCGCATTTCCGTTTCTCTCCTTCTCCGGCGCCGCTGGCGCTCGGCCACCTATTCCGCTGCGAAACAGTAGAACAATCCGACGCCGCCCCAGCTGACGAGATCCTTCTGGCTGCAGCCGGTCGTGGCATGCGAGGAGTTCCACGACTGGTTCCCGTTGCCCACGCGATCGGAATGGCCGACTTGCGCGGAGCCTGCGCCGTTGCTCGTCCAGTTGTTGCACGTGTGGTCCGCCGCGTCAGTAAAGGCGCGTCCATCCGGTTGCGAGCCGGTCAGGATGTCGTGCCGGGTCGGCAACGGGTCACCAATTCCATTTATCAGTTCGCCCTTTTCGGTGACGGCGAATTCCTTCGTCAAGTTGCTGCCACGTCGTGCCTCATCCAGGGTGTCTCCGTGTATCTCAGACTGGATGATCGGTCGCTGGAGCCGTCGATTCAGATAGTCCGGGATCCGCTCCTTCGCGTTGAACCAGGGACCGGTGCCGATACGGTCTCGTGCATTGATGGCCGGCTGACCGGGCCGCGCCTGCGTGCTGAGGTACGCGCGCCAGGTCTTGCCGGTCACGCCGGCGCGGGTTGCAAGCATCTGGCAATGCGCATCCGCACCCGCCAACCCGCCCAGGTTGCCTCCGTTTCCGATAGGCTCACTGGTCACGAAGAACGTCATCAGGCTCGAGGGAATGCGGTCCGAGGTCGGCATCGGCACGCTCCCTCGGCCTTGGGCGACCGTCGTGATCGGCACGATCACAAAGCCGATCAACATCCACAGGAATATCTTCTTCATGGTCTTCTCAATTGGTCGCGAAGCAATAGAACATCCCGACACCATGGGTCCTGTTGAGCGCGGTCTGGCTGCAGCCACTCGTGCCATGCGATGAATTCCACGAGCCGTTGCCGCCGCCATTGCGATCCGGAAATCCGATTTGCGCATTCGGCCTGCCTGGGCCACCTTCCAGCACCTGCGGCCCTCCGGGAGCGGGGTCACGGTTGCTCGTCCAGTTATTGCACGTGTAGTCGACTCCCGGCGGGAACGCCCGGCCATCGAGCTGCGAACCGGTCAGCATCTCGTGCCGGTTGGTATAGGGCGTCGTCTTGGTGTACTCCCAATCGCTATCTCGGGGGACCTGGTAGTCGTTGAGCCCCGGCACGATCTGGCCTTTTTCCGTGAGCCCAGTACGCTTGGTCAGGTTGTTACCCATCCGCGCGAGCTCGATCGTGTCTCCATGCAACTGGGCGAGATCGCGGGCGATCATCACGCCATCGAAGTTGTACCAAGGCCCGGTTCCGATCCGATCGCGTGCGTTGACAGCCGGCTGACCGGGGAGAGCCTGCGTGCTGAGGTAGGCACGCCAGGTCCGGTCGCCCGCGCCGACGACTTGGGCCAGTTTCTGACAGTGCGCATCTGCGCCGGCCAAGCCGCCGAGATTGGCGCCGTCGCCGATCGGCTCGCTCGTGACGAAGAAGGTCATCGGCGTGCCGCCCCGCAGACCGTACTGCGCGATCGCCGCGGAGGGCGCCAAGGCCGACAGAGCCAGGACTGCGGTGAGGACCAAGACTATTTTCATGCGCAACTCCATCTGATCATCCTGCGTTGGACCCGTGCCGACCAACGGTCTCGGATGGCCTTTGATTCCGCCAATCTTAGCGTGTGCGAGGTCACAGTCAGGACACGTTCGTACTCACGCCTTTTGGGCACGCGGCGCTAACATCTCCGCGTGCTCCGGTTCATTTCCGTCCTCGTGTCGGTCGCTGTGCTGAGCGCCGCGCAGTCGGTCCGCCAGGTGCCGGCCTATCAGGTCGACCCGATGTGGCCGAAGCCGCTCCCCAACAACTGGCTCGTCGGCGCCATCGCGGGTATCGCGGTCGACGCACGCAATCATGTCTGGATCGTCCATCGTCCAGGCACGCTGCAGCCGAACGAGACGCGTTCGTTCTGGCGCGCGGCGCCGCCGGTCCTCGAATGGGACGAAGCCGGAAACCTTGTCTCCGCCTGGGGCGGCCCCGGCGACGGCTACGAGTGGCCGGACCTCGAGCACGGCATCTACATCGATTACGAGGACAACGTGTGGCTCGGCGGCGGCGGCGAGAAAGACGCGCAGATCCTGAAGTTCACGCGCGAGGGCCGCTTCCTCATGCAGATCGGCCGCAAGGGTCAAAACACCGGCAGCAACGACACGCGTAACCTCGGCGGAGCCGCGAACGTGACATTGGATCGCGGCAGCGGCGAGCTCTACGTCGCCGACGGCTACGTGAACCACCGCGTGATCGTGTTCGACGCCGCGACGGGCGCCTACAAGCGCCATTGGGGCGCGTACGGCAAAACGCCCGACGACTCCTATTTCACGCGCGCCGGCGAACGCCTTCCGAGCCCGTTCAGCGGCGCGGTGCAGTTCGAGAACCGTCCCAGCCAGTACGAACCCGACGGACCGCCGCCGCCGCAGTTCCGAATCGTGCATGCAGTGCGGATCGCCAACGACGGCCTCGTCTACGTCTGCGATCGGACGAACGATCGCATCCAGGTGTTCCGCAAGGACGGCACGTTCGTGAAAGAGCAGTTCATTGCGCGAAGCACCCTCGGTAGCGGTTCGGTCTGGGACGTCTCGTTCTCAACCGACACCGCGCAGACGTACTTGATCGTCATCGACGGTACCAACCAGCAGGTCTACATCGTCGACCGCCAGACGCTCGAAGTGGTCAGCGGGTTCGGCCACGCGGGCCGTTGGGCGGGCCAGTTCTACGGCGCACACAACCTCGCCGCGGATTCGTCGGGCAACCTCTTCATCGGCGAAACCTACGAAGGTAAGCGGGTGCAGAAGTTCGTGCATCGCGGAGCAGGACCCGCTCAAGCGCCGCTCATTCGCTAGGTCAATTCGCGATCTAGCACGGCCACGCGGTGGGTGCGTCGCGACCCGCCCCCTCGGGCAGCGTGCACCGGTCGAGGTATGCGAAGAACGGCAGGAGCGAAGTGGCCGTGCGGCTCGGCATCTGCGGAGACTCGAGCGGCGTCGTAAGCGCTCGGGAAGCGCCTCGGCATTTAACACGGTAGCGCGCACCCGTACAGAAGCTGTAATATCGCCGGCGCCGGTACCCTGTTAGCGCGCCTGGCGCGCCTCACCACAAGGAGTCCCCATGCGAACTATGACAGCCCTGGTCTGCGGTCTTGCGCTGGCGGTCGCGATCTCCGGCTGCAGCCGGAAAAGTGGCGCCGCTGCCGCAGCCGATGCAATGGGCGCAACCAATTTGAACTCCATCCAGTTTTCGGGCAGCGGAACCAACTACGCCTTTGGGCAGGCGTACACCCCCGCCGGGCCGTGGCCGCGCTTCGAGGTCAAGAGCTACACGGCAGTCGTCGACTATCAGACGCCCGCGATGAAGGTGGACATGCTGCGCGCTCAGGGCGAGCATCCGCCGCGAGGGGGCGGCGCCCAGCCTTTCGCGACCGACCAGCGGACCATCCAGGTCGTGAGCGGGAAAAACGCGTGGAGCGAAGGAGGCGCACAGCCGGCGCCGAATCCCGGGGCGGTGAGTGACCGTCTGCGCCAGATCTGGCTGACGCCGCACGGCGTCGTGAAGGCCGCCATCGCAAGCGGCGCCCCCGCAGACGGCAACGTCTTTACCTTCAAGGCCGAGGACCGCGACGTCAAGGTGACGCTCAATCAGGAGAACCTCGTCGATCACGTCGAATATCTGACGACGAATTCGGTGGTGGGCGACGTGCCGGTGGTGGTCACGTATTCGGACTATGCGCAGTTCGGAGGCATCCAGTTCCCGCGGCACATCGTGGAGAAGCAGGACGGTTTCGACACGCTCGACATCACGGTCACCGACGTACAACCGAACGCCGCCGTCTCGCTGCCCGTGCCGGCAAACGTGGCCTCCGCGCCGCCGCCTGCCGCGCCGATGGCGACGATTGAGAAGGTCGGCGAGGGCCTCTGGTCGCTGAACGGCGCCGGCACGCGCAGCCTCGCCGTCGAGTTCGCCGATCACATCGTGATGCTCGAAGGACCCACGAGCGACGCGCGATCGAAGGCGGTGAACGAGCTGGTCCGCCAGACCGTACCGAGCAAGCCAATCCGGTACGTCGTGAACACGCATGCCCATTACGATCATGCGGGCGGACTGCGACAGTACGTCGCTGAAGGCATCACGGTCATCACCCACGAGAGCAACAAGGGGTTCTACGAGCAGGCGTGGGCGAGGCCACGGACCCTCGAAGACACCGCGCCGACATCGAACAAGCCGACGATCGAAACCGTGGGCGACAAGAGGGTGCTGAGCGACCGGACGCGAACGGTCGAGCTGTATTTCATGGCGAACCACGGACATCACACAGGGCAGCTGATGGCGTACCTCCCGAAGGAGCGGATCCTGATGTACGGCGACGGCTACAACCCGCCCGCCGGTGCCGAGATTCGCACTCCCGAGCGCGGGCCCGAGTTCGCCGCGCAGCTCGTTGAGAAGGTCCAGGAGTTGAAGCTGAATCCGGAGCGGATCGCGCCGGTGCACGGCCGCGTCGTGCCGTACCGGAATCTGCTGATCGCCTTCAACCTCGAGGGGTCGCCGAGAGGCACCCGGTAACCCAGCCTATGCGCAGCAACATGTCGTGCGTGCTTGCCGCAACCGTTGCGGCCTTTCTCGTCTCGACGTCCGCGCTCGCCCATCATGGAGCGGCATCGATCTATGACCTGAGCAAGGAGACGACGATCAAGGCGACGGTCACCGAATACGTGTGGACCAACCCGCACGTCGAGATCGGGATCTCACCGAACGGCGGCACGACGACCGAACTGCTGCTCGAGCTCGGTTCGCCGCCGAACATCAGGAACAGGGGGTGGACGAGTCGAACGGTCAAGCCTGGAGATGTCGTGACGGTCACGTTCCATCCGGGCTTGCGCGGCGCCAAGATCGGCGTGGTCATGAAGCTGATCACGGCCGACGGCAAAGAGCTGCGGGCATGATTCGCCGCCTCATCACGTTCTCAATGGCCGCCGCGCTATTCGCGGCGGCCGCTTGTTCCAAGCCAGCGGCAGCACCCCCGGCGCCGGCGCATCCGAATCTCTCCGGCTCGTGGGTGCGCCCTCTCGGCGACCGTGAAGTAGGGGGACTGCCGCCGGTGAATGAGATTCCGCTCACGCCGTGGGCCGCGGCAAAGTTCAAGGCCGAGCGGCCGGCGGCGGGCGAGAACCAGGACTTCGCCAACACCACCGATCCGTCGCTGAGGTACGCCGATCCGAACGGCTACCCGCGAATCTCGCTGCACCCGATGCGCTTCAAGCTGATTCAGACCGACGACTACGTGTACCAGCTCTGGGAATACAACCAGAACTGGCGGCAGATCGCGTTGAACGTGCCGCCGGATCCCGATCCCGCGCTCACGTGGTACGGCAACGCGGTCGGCAAGTGGGAAGGCGACACGCTGGTCGTCGATTCCGTTGGCTACAAAGACTCGACCTGGCTCGACGCGCGGGGCCTGCCGCACACGCAGGATCTCCACATCGTCGAGCGCATCCATCGCGTTGGCGAGAGCCTCGCGTTCGACATCACGTTCGAAGATCCCGGCGCGTTCACAAAACCGTGGACGGCGCACTTGATCTTCAAGCCGGCGCCGGACGGATCGATGACGGAAAACATCTACACGATCTCCGACGAGCTTCGGTTCCGGGAGCGTTTTCTGCAGCAGAAAGCTGCCATTCCCATCCGGCGGTGATGTCTCGCGGCTGATTCGCGGACCCAAAGGGTCCGCGCCGCTCATTGGAGGACCGAAATGAGAAAGACGCTTGTCACAGTGTTCGCGGTGGCCGTCGGTCTTCTCCTCGTTTCGGGTCCGTTACTGGCCCACCACGCCAACGCCGTGTTCGACGTCGGAAAGAGAGTCACGGTCAGAGGAACGGTCACGGAGTGGTTCTGGGCCAACCCCCACTGCCTCCTGCGGTTCGACGTCAAAGATGACAACGGCCAGCTGGTTCACTGGGTTGCCGAAACCCAGGCGCCGCCAAACATGATCCCCTTCGGCTGGAGCAAACAGTCCTTCATGGCGGGGGATGAAGTGACGATCACGCTCGAACCCGTCAAGAATGGCTCGCCACTCGGGCGTATCCTTCAAGCCAGGCTTCCGGATGGCAAGACCCTCGTCGCAGGCGCGGCGCCCGTGGCCGCTGGAGCGGCAGGCGGGCCGGAAACCGGACGATAGTCCCAATCACTGAGAGGGACGCGCCATGGCAAAGCGTGTTGTTGTTCCAGCGATTGCGGCGATTGCGCTCGTGACGCTGCTGTCACCTGTGACACGCGGTCAACAGGGGTTCCGGCGCGCGCCTGGAGCCGTGTACGACGTGGATTTCGAGGGCAAGAAGTCAGGCGCCGCTCCGCGCCGCAGCGTGTCCGGCACCTGGGAATTCGCCAAAGGCGGGGCCGAGGGGATTCAGGCGGATGGGGCGAAGGCGATGCCGTCGGATGGCAAGCCGGAACACGAGCTGCCGTTCACTGCCGAAGGGCGGAAGGCCTTCATGGCCAACAAGCCGACCTTTGGGATCACGCAGGTGCCCTCGGCACTCACCAACGATCCGATGCCCGGCTGCGATCCGCAGGGGTTTCCACGCATCGTGCTTCACAATTCCCACACGGAGCAGATCATCCAGACTCCCACCCAGGTGGTGATCCTGTATCAGTTCAACAAGAAATGGCGCGTCATCTGGACGGACGGCCGGGCGCTGCCCAGGGATCCCGAACAACCGGCGTGGGCCATCAAAGTCGCCCCGCCACCTGAATCACGCTTTTGGGGATACTCGGTCGGCCGGTGGGCAGATGACTATACGTTCGTCGCGGAATCGAATGGATTCGACGATCGAACCTGGCTCGACAATGCGGGCCGTCCTCACAGCGACGCGATGCGCGTGGTGGAGACGTACCACCGTGTGGACGCCGATCACCTGGAGAAGACGATCACGATAGACGACCCGAAGTATTACACCCGGCCGTGGGTCGCTCTCGACAAGCTTCCTTACAGGCTGCAATCAGCCAGCCTGGAGATTCCCGAGCAGGAATGCGTACCCTCGGAGACAGCGAAATACGACAGGCTGTTTGCCAACCCCGCTGCCGGCGTAAAACCCTGACGCCCGACTCGCTCTGCCCTCACTTCTCGTCGTAGAACCCTGGGCTGTGCTCATGGCGCCCCTTGACGCCCTTTGCCGTCAGATACCGGCCCGCCTCGAGCATCCCCTCGATCGTGGTGCCATTTCCCTCGAAGCACGCTTCTTCATACAACTCGTACTTCGCGTCCTTGATACGCCTGATCGGAAACGCGATCGTCCACGGCCTCGTGAACGCCTTGGGATCGTCCAGCGTGGCCTCGTAGTTGATCGTGTTTGCATCCACGACGGTCCACCGCTCGACGACATGCAGCGCGTCGGTGTGAATCGTCCCGTGCGCATCGAACCACGTCTGGTCGTTGAAATTCGTCACGTCCACCACCAGCGTATTGCCCTCCCAGTGGCCGCGTGAATCGCCGTTGAACAGCTTGATCGACGCCGGCGCATGCGGGCGTCCGTCGAGCGGGATCGCGCGGAAGGCATGGTTCCACGAGTAGAGGATCGTCACCATCCCCGCGGACTGCTCGATCTCGAAATCGAAGCGGTAGTTCATGCGCGGTACACCCATTGGCGCACAGCGATCTTCCGGCTCGATATCCGTGATCTTCATCGGCGTGAAGAGCGCTTCGAGGAGCTCTCTCTGTTTCGCGCGTGCCCATGGCTGGTACGGAATTTTCGGGCCCGGCGCAGGGTCGACAATCAGGACGCGCCTGTTCTTGAGGCCCTCAGCGACCTGGGCCGGGGTCCTGCCGCGACCAATGGAGTTCTCCGGCTCCGCACCCTCCTCGAGGCTGTGCGACGCGTCGGGAGCATCGGGCGAAAAATAGCCGTGGATGTCGGGCTGGCCATCAGATGTTCGCGGCGGGTTGAACGGCGTCTTCGTTTGACCCGCGGCAGAACCCGGCGCCAGGGCCAAAGCCGCCACCACCGCTGCCGCCGTGACTGTTGAAGCAAGAGTCCGCTCGCTCATCTGAAGTCTCCCTCGGGTTGGATTCTACCCGAGGAGGCACTTGACGGTTAGTGGGACGCTGGAGCCATACTGCGCGTCAACTTGACGAGTACAGGTCGCGATGCTGGCTCAGGGTGTCCGGGACGCTCGGAAGCGTCAAGCTCAATGGGAGGATCGATGATACGCCTTCTCGCCGTGGCCACGTTGATGGCACTCGTTGCCGGTACTGAGCCGCAGGCACTGGCACAGAGCGCCGCCGCCGGTACGACGCTGAATGCACGTCAGCGTTGTCTCGCGCTGAACGGCGTCAGGATTCCAGCAACGTCGATTGGGCTGCCATCGAACGGCGCGACGGTCGTGTCGGCGTCGTTTGTCGGTGCCTCCGACGCGGGCAACACGAATGGCGAGTTCTGCAAGGTTCTCGGTTCAATCCATTCAGTTGACCCGACCGCACCTGTCATCAAGTTTGAGGTGAACCTGCCGTCGCGCTGGAACAACCGGGTTCTCCAGATGGGTGGGGGGGGCTTTGACGGGACGCTGGTCACCGGCCTCGGAGGCGCGTCGCAACAGATACCCACGGCGCCGACCCCGCTTGTCATCGGCTACGTGACCGTCGGGAGCGACTCGGGCCACGAAACGGCCGGCGGATTCGACGGCCGGTTCGCGCTAAACGCGGAAGCGTTTGCAAATTTCGGGCGGCTTCAGATCAAGAAGACGCATGACGTGGCGCTCGCCCTCATTCAAAAGCGATACGGCACCTCGCCCAGGCACTCGTATTTCATTGGCGGCTCGCAAGGCGGTCACGAGGCGTTGATCGCCGCATTGTTCTACCCCGCTGACTACGATGGGATCGTCGCGCACTATCCGGCTTACGACCTGACGTTGATGCATCTTGCAGCGCAATACCGCGCGCGGGCGCTGTTCCGCAGCCCGGACGCGTGGATCAATCCCGACAAGATGAAAACCATCACGGCTGCCGTGTACGGCGCATGTGATGGCCTGGACGGCGCGAGCGATGGGATCATCAGCAACGTGTCTGGATGTAACCGCGTCCTGACGATGGACACCCTTCGCGCGCGGTTGCGATGTGCCGATGGTCGCGACACCGGAAATGCCTGTTTGTCCGACGCGCAACTCGCAACGGTCGAAATATTCGACACGCCATTCTCGTTGGGATTCCCGACGTCTGCCGGATTGAGTGTCTTTCCAAAACTGGCGATTCTCGACGGCGCCACGTTCCTGAACGCCCTTGGACGAACGGCCACGCCTTCGAAATGGCCAACCAATCAGGACGCGACCCAATATCAGGAAGCGGCCGGAACGATTCGATATGTCATCACGCGTGATCTCACGGTGGATCCGCTCGCGGTCGATCCCGGCAAGTGGGCGACGCGGATCGCTGAAGTGTCCGAGATCTGGGATGCGAACAGCGTAGATGTGTCGCAATTCGTGAGCAAAGGCGGAAAGATGATTCTCACGGTCGGTTCGATCGACCACACCATCAGCCCCTACAACACCGTCAACTATTACGAACGGCTTGTTGCGAGATTCGGACAAGCGGCCGCGGATATCTTCCTGCGCTTCTATCGCATTCCTGGTTTCGCGCACGGCAACGGTCTCTTCAACGCAAAGTTCGATTCCCTGAGCGCACTCGACGTGTGGGTGGATGGCGGGCACGCTCCGGGCACCCTGGAGGCCGTTGATGTCAATCCCGAGAACAACCTGCGGCGTCGGCCAATGTGCGTCTACCCGGCATGGCCGCGATACAACGGCGGCGGCAATCTGAATGCCGCCTCGAGTTTTTCGTGTGTGACTGGAGACGCGTCCAGCCAAAGCAATTAGACGCGCTACGTGAGGAGTCGACATATGCGTCAGTCCGCTGTTCTCGTTACGACCGTTGCCGCAGCTCTGGTGGGCGGTTTCATCCTGAGTGGAACAATGAAGCCGATCCAGGGGCAGACGGCCAACGTCGGCTTCGGTGCCGTCGCCGGATACAAAGGCGGCCTTGACGTGATGACGGGGCCCTACGAGGTCGTGCCGAACTGGCCGAAGCCGCTCTCGAATTTGCCGGGCCACGAGAACTGGACGTGGGGTGCGGTGCAGGGGGTCTTCGCGGAAAGTCCTGACCGCGTCTTCATGCTGGAGCGCGGTGAGCTGCCCAAGTTGGACCGCCCGAGCCCGAAGGCGTTCCCCGAGATGGGGCCAAGCCTCTCGTTCCCGGTCGGACAAGCGCCGTTCCGAAACGCATCGCAGGGCATGGTCGCGAGCCCGCCTGGTGCCGGCGGCCCCGGCGCCGATCCGGAGGATCCCGCGCAGGCATGGAAAGGGCGCATGGGCATCGACGCGCGATGGGAGCACACGGTGGTCGTCTTCAACCAGGCTGGCGACATCGTCGAGCAGTGGACACAGTGGGACAAGATGCTCAGGCGTCCTCACTCGGTCTACGTCAACCCGTACGACGCCGAGAAACACGTGTGGATCGTGGACGACCATAGCCACGCACTGTTCAAGTTCACGCACGACGGCAAGACGCTCGTGCAGACCATCGGCACGCCGAACAAAGCGGGCGCGGACGCCACGCACTTCAACCGGCCGACGTTCCTCACGTGGTTGCCCGACAGCACGATGTTCGTCGCCGACGGCTACAACGGGACTCGAGTGGCCAAGTTCGACAAGGACGGCAAGTTTCTGGTTGCATGGGGCAAGCGCGGCAACGGGCCCGGCGACTTCAACGTCGTCCACGGCATCACGTCCGACCCGGTCACCCGCCGTGTCTACGTGAGCGACCGCGGCAACAAGCGGATGCAGGTGTTCGACGAAAACGGCAAGTTCCTCGATCAGTGGCCGTTCTCACCCGCTTCCAACACGCAGTTCCTGATCATCCCTGCCGATCGTTCGGGAATCTGGGCGTTCGAAGACACCACGGCGAAAGTGGTGAAATACGACTTCGAAGGACACTTCCTTTACGCCTGGGGCACGCTCGGCGATCATCCAGGCGGCTTCTTCAACATGCACGGCGCGAGCGTGGACCAGGAGGGGAACCTCTACATCGCGGAGGTGGGCAACGGACGCTTGCAGAAGTTCAGGCCGCGAGCCGGCGCGAACCCCGCCTTCCTCGTCGGCAAGCCGGTCTACGCGGCCTGGAGATAGGAAGCGCGATCAGCTTTCGAGCGCAGCAACCCGGGTTCGTCAAAATGTGTGTCCGTCTCGGGCCTACAGACGATGATCTCGAGCCGTTAACGGCGCGTATTCGCGCGATCGCCATGCGATTGGAGAACCTGGGCAAACGAACCAACCCTGTCGACCTCCTGTTGCTCGCCGCCTCCGCGGCGAGTCTCGCCATCGGCACTTTTCCGACGTTCCTGCGGTTAGGACGTTCATTGGCAATCGTTGAATGAGTGAATGACTCAGCGCGCGGTCGTGCTAATGTCCCGACGTTCCCGCGCATATCAAGAAAGCAAACGGATCGAGGACTCCGTCCGTAGGCACCCGCCGGGGAAGATGTCATGAGCGAGCCACTCGGATCACCAGAACCGAGCACCGGTCCCGACGTCTCCGGGCCAAACACGAACGCAGCCACTCAGACCGCATCGAAGGATCCCGCCGGCCACGACAGTGTCTGTTTCACAGCCGGTCCGAAAGCCGCCGTCATCGGGGCCGGGACGATTCACGCGTACCTTGCAGCACGGCGCGCGTCGCCGCGAGTCGTGGCCGGCATTTCACTCGGTGCGCTCAATGCCGCGGCAATGCAACGTTGCTATCGCGAAATGGCGGAAACGGCTGGCCAGCCGACGGAAGTGCAGGAAGCCGCCCGGTGGGGATGGTTCCGCCAGTACCTAGACACCCTGTGCACTGAGCCGTGGAATGTCGTGTGGAAGGCCATTCCCGATCAGTCCGATTTCTTCGCGGACATGATTCCAATCCGCGACACCTCCGTACCCCCTGTGCACGCGAACGACGAAACGGCTGCGAGAAGGGATCTGTACCTCAAGGTCAAATTCGGCCGCTGGCTCTCCCAACTACCGGTCACCGTCCGCCTCGCGGCCAGTGCGATGGTGAACTACGTACGGATGCTCGAAAAGTATCCACGGCCGCAACGACTGCTCAGCGGAGTCTCGTTTCTTGCGAACGTCTCATGGTTCGTGTTCCTGATCACGGTCAGGATCTGTCTGTCGCCGGAATTCTTCCCGGAACACCGGTTTCGACCCTTGAGAACGGAGCCCGGGTCCGGGATCGTCGGACAACCCCGTTTTCGAATCCCCGCCATCGGCTGGCTCAATCTTTTCACGGTCACGGTTCTGCTGGTTCTCGCCTTGCCGATCACCGTCGTGGTGATGGTTTATTCACCTCCCGAGAACCTGACGGAAGCATGGCGGGTCTTGTGGCAGCCGGTTATTGCCGTCGTTGGACTCGCGGGCTTGATCGCGCTGACGGCACACTTTCGTCAACGATTTATGCAGTGGCGAATCGCCCAAACACTTGTGCTCCCGGTCGTTGTTTTTGCGGCGTACCTGTACTCCATCGCTAACATCCTCAGTCTCGGCTTTCTCCTAGTGGTGGGCGCCAACTCCTTGTACTCGTCGCTTGCCGGCGATTTCGAAGCGGATGCGTCGGTGCTCTTTTTCATGGTCACGCTGGCCTTGTTGATTCCGACGCTGTTGTTCCTGCCAACCGTCGTGCTGCCGGAAACGCGGCGGTGGCTCGTCGAGCGAGGGCTGCTCGAAGAATGGCCCAGGCCTCTTTTCGGCTGGTGGCCGTTTATCGGGCTATGGGTGAACCTCGCCAGCCTTCTGACCACGTTTGTGCTTGGCGGGCGGTTCATCTGGATTGCGCGACACAACGAAAGTACGTTCCACGCGGTTGTGTTCGCTCTGGGCGCGCCGCTCGTTCTTGCGAGCCTGCCGTCGGTCCCTCTTCTTCCAGCAGTGGCTCCGGTGCTGTTGTGGCGGCGGTTGCGGCAGTTCGCGTTAGCGAGAATCGGGTGGCGCAAGTGGATCGCCTGGGGCGTGTCGTCAGCAGTTGGGTCCGGCCTGTTCGTTCTCGCGACCGTGCTGTTCTACTTGCTGCTGAACGGGTTCAGGGCTCTGCTGGACGCCCACGGGATGAAACCGTTGGACACGATGCCAGACGAATGGCACCTGTTCGTGTTCGCCGCGTTCGTGCTGATGTGTACGTGGTTTGTGCTGATTGCAGTGCTGACCCAGCCCGTACCCAGACGGTGGTTCGTCGAAGCGCTGCTCGAGAATGTAGGACTGAGGGTCTCCCTCCTCCCCGACTTTCAGTTGCGAATGATGCTCTCGCGCCTGTTCGATC
>Ga0137452_1000088_pt1 | contig 31696 bp, 27 predicted proteins | sample EasRivERMGT513_2_FD_102312 | JGI IMG/M metagenome (GOLD analysis project Ga0137452, IMG submission 102312) | Soil microbial communities from meander-bound floodplain in the East River, Colorado, USA - East River MetaG ERMGT513_2 | ecosystem: Environmental > Terrestrial > Soil > Floodplain ...
ACGTTCTAGGAGGAACAGCATAGGCGGAAACAGGCATGCAACATGTCGTGAAGGTGTGGGGCAAGTCTTTCACGATCGAGGTGCAGCAAAACTCGAAAACCGTTTGGGTAGCGGTGGGCGAGTACATGGGCGAGATCCGCGAAGTGAAAGGAGGGTCCGCCAACGACGCCATCTCCCAGTGGAAAGAGTGGGCGCGCTACAAGGGCAACTAGCCCCCTGAGTGCTGGTGCCGGCTGCAGGATTCGAACCCGCGACCCCGTGATTACAAATCACGTGCTCTACCAACTGAGCTAAGCCGGCGCGGCGCTATCGGCATACGACGAATTCGCCCGCGCGGGCAATGCGGGCAGGCTTCGCGCTTAGCGAAGCGGTAGATTCCCCCCACCCGAAGCGCCTCGCGCTGAACGCGCTAACGGCGCTTCGACCTCCCCACGTGGGGGAGGTCGAAGTGAGCACGTGCCTGAGAAGGCGGCTTCCTTGCCCTATTCCGCGGCTTGGGGCGCGGCGGCGCGTGGCGCAGCGTAGCGTCCGGTGTGCGCGGCGAGCATCGGCTTGAGCACGAGGATCGCCATGATGGCGGCGGCGGCATCCATCGCGGCCGCGATCCAGAACACCAATTGCCAATTGCCGGCGATGGCGACGAGGGCGGCCGCGAGCGGCCCGCCGATGATCGAGGCCGTGCCCTTCGCCGTGTAGAGAAGGCCGGCGTTGGTCGCTGCGTATTTCGCACCGAACGCATCGGTACAGGTCGCGGGGAAGAGGCTGTAGATCTCGCCCCAGGTGAAGTAGACGAGACCGAAGAGGAGAACGAACGCGTAGGGGTCCGCGCCGTAGACGCTCAAGCCCCACAGGCTGAACGCACCCGCGGTGAACGCGATGAACATGGTGATCTCGCGGCCGATCTGGTCCGAGACCCAGCCGAAGAAGGGACGCGCCACGCCGTTCAGGATGTTGTCGACGATGCCCGCGACCACGAGCGTGGTGCCGGCGATGCCGAGGAACACGATCTCGAGGCGGTCGAGCCCGAAGTCGCGCGCGATCGGGCCGAGCTGCGCGGTGGCCATCAGGCCGCCGGCGGCGACCATGGTGAACATCACGTAGAGCACATAGAAGAGCGGGGTCCTCAGCATCTCGCCGGGCGTGAAGTCACGCAGCGACTGGTTCACCTTCTTCTTCGCGGACGTCTTGATCTGTCCGGGAAGCGGCGCCTTCAAGAACGGCGCGAGCAGGAGGACGATCGCGCCCTGCGCCAAGCCGAACCAGAGGAACGCGGATTGATAGCCATAGGTCTCGATCGTGTAGATGATCGGGACGACCGTGGCTGCCGCGCCGCCGCCGAAACCCATCGCCGTCAGGCCCGCCGCGAGCCCGCGCCGGTCGCCGAACCATTTGAGCGCATTGCCGACGCAGGTGCCGTAAACGCAGCCCGCGCCGATGCCCGAGACGATTGCGGCGGCATAAAGGAGGAAGAGCGTGTCGGCGTAGGCGTTCAACGCCCAGCCCATAGCGACGAAGATGCCGCCGACGATGACGACCACCCGCGGACCGTATTTGTCGACGAACCAGCCCTCGATGGGAATGAGCCACGTCTCGGTCAAGACGAAGAGGCTGAAGGCCACCTGAATCGCCGGAATGCCCCATTGATGGGCTTCGTTCATCGGCACGACGAAATACGTCCAGCCGTACTGGAGGTTGGCGATCATCACCATGCAGATGATGCCGACGACCAATTGCATCCAACGATTGACCGGCGGCGCGCCCGAGGCCGCAGCTTGATTCACCGACATGTCTCCTCCCCTGTCCGGGTGTTTGTCCCACTCTGCCACAATCGTTCGCGCCGAAACAAACGATTGTGTGTCTCGAGACCGTCAGGCCGGCTCCAGCCCAAGTTCGCGCGCGACAGACGCCAACCGCTTGTCCAAAGACCAAAGCGGCAATTGCACGATGCGCGCGGAGACGAGCAAATGCATGTCTATCCAGCCCAGTCCCCTGCTGAAAAGCTGGTGCGTTTCGATGAATTTCAGCGTCTCATCGTGCTCGGCCAACGGCGCCGCCGGCAGCGCAGAAAACAGTGTGAGTACTTTCTTACGCTGCGACAGGCTTCCGCAGGCGAGCTCGCCGATCACGAACGGATGAGTCCAGACCTGCCCGGCTTGCAGCTGTTCGGACAGCTTCGCATTGCCCTGCCGGAAGTGATCCACCCAAACCGACGTGTCGACGAGCACGACGGCTTAAGAGGCTGGATCAGATCTGCGACGCGGAATGGGCTTCAAATCCGGCTGGCTGCCACCAAGCTGGGCCAACTGGCGCGCACTCTCCCGCCTGATGAGAGCCTTCAAGGCCTCGTGCACAACGGCGGTCTTCTCTTCCAAGCCGGTCAATCTTCGAGCCTCCTCAAGCAATTCATCGTCCAGAATAAGGGTGGTGCGACTTTTCATATGCATATTAGTAGGTTTTATATGCATATTAGTCAAGTGGATTTGTATGCGAGTTGCACTTCGTTAATCTCTGGTATACTGTATACCACAATGACTTCCCAATTTCGGATCCCTTCCGGCGCAGCGGCCCTGCACGCGCCTTCTGCCGAAGCGAGCCCTGTTTCCGCTAGCGCGGCGGGGCCTGTGCTTGAGCCCATCGACGCCAAGCCCAAGCTGAAAATCCAGGCCTATACGGCGCTCAAGAACGTCATCGTGGCGATGGACATCTATAAGAGCCGCGCGGAAATCCGCCTCGACGAACGCACGCTCGCGGCCGATCTCGGGATTTCCCGCACGCCCGTGCGCGAGGCGCTGTCCCAGCTCGAGCGCGAGGGCTTCGTGCGCTCGGTGCCGCGGCGCGGCATCTATATTGCGCGCAAGACCAGGAGCGAAGTGATCGAACTGATCGCGGCGTGGGCCGCGCTCGAAAGCATGGCCGCGCGTCTGGCCACGCAGAACGCGAGCGACGAGGAGATTGCTGGCTTGCGCAAGATGTTCGCGACCTTCGAGGGCGGCGAAGTCCAAGCCAAATTGGACGAATATTCCGAGGTCAACATCGAATTCCATCAGGCGATCATCCGCATGAGCCGCAATCGCGTGCTCATCGATCTCGCGGAAAACCTGTTCACGCATATGCGGATGATCCGGAGAAAGACGATCGGCGAGATGGACCGCGCGGATCGCTCGATCACCGATCACATGAATATCATCGAGGCCTTGGAGGCGCGCGACACTGCCCGCGCCGAAGAATTGGTACGTAATCACGCATTGGGTCTGGCCGAGCACGTCGAACGCTACGCCGACTATCTGGACTGAACCAAGGGTAAGGGAGGATTCCAATGGCTGAAGCAGCCGTGAAAGCAGCGGCGGAAGAGCGCGAGCTGACGGATGGATTTCATCTGATCATCGATGCGCTGAAGCTCAACGGGGTGAAGACGATCTATGGCGTGCCGGGCATTCCGATCACGGATTTCGGCCGCATGGCGCAAGGCGCAGGCATTCGCGTCATCTCGTTCCGTCACGAGCAGAACGCGGGTTACGCGGCGGCGATCGCCGGTTATCTGACGAAACAGCCCGGCATCTGTTTGACCGTTTCCGCGCCCGGCTTCTTGAACGGTTTGACCGCGCTCGCGCATGCGACGACGAACTGTTTCCCGATGATCCTGATCTCGGGCTCGTCGGAACGCGAGATCGTCGATCTGCAGCAGGGCGATTACGAAGAGATGGATCAGCTCGCGATCGCGAAGACGATGTGCAAGGCCGCGTACCGCGTGCTGCACGCCGCCGACATCGGCATCGGCGTCGCGCGCGCGATCCGCGCCGCGGTCTCGGGACGTCCGGGCGGCGTCTATCTCGATCTGCCGGCGAAGCTGTTTGGTCAGGCGATGGATGCAGAAGCCGGCGCGAAGTCGCTGGTGAAGGTGATCGATGCCGCGCCCGCGCAAATTCCTGCGCCGGCTTCGATCAAGCGTGCGCTCGACGTGCTCAGAAACGCGAAGCGTCCGCTGATCATCCTGGGCAAAGGCGCGGCTTACGCGCAGGCCGATGAAGATATCAAGGCGTTCGTCGAGAAGAGCGGCGCGCCGTTCCTGCCCATGAGCATGGCGAAGGGCCTTCTGCCCGACCTGCATCCGCAATGCGCGGGTGCTGCGCGTTCGACTGTGCTGAAGGACGCCGATGTCGTGCTGCTGATCGGCGCGCGGCTGAACTGGCTGTTATCCCACGGCAAGGGCAAGCAGTGGGGCGAGCCGCATTCGAAGAAGTTCATCCATATCGACATCGAGCCCAAGGAGATGGACAGCAACGTCGAGATCGCAGCGCCCGTCGTCGGCGATATCGGCTCGTGCGTGTCCGCGCTTTTGAAGGAGATGGGCAACAACTGGCCTGCTCCGCCGTCCGATTGGGTCGACGCGATCAACACGAAGAAGGATGAGAACATCTCGAAGATGGCGCCTCGTCTGATGAACAACAAATCGCCGATGGACTATCACGGCGCGCTGGGCGTGCTGCGCACCATCGTCAAGGAGCGTCCCGACGCGATCCTCGTGAATGAAGGCGCCAACACGCTCGATCTCGCGCGCGGCATCATCGACGTGTACAAGCCGCGCAAGCGGCTCGACGTCGGCACGTGGGGCATCATGGGCGTCGGCATGGGCTCGGCGATCGCGGCCGCGATCGAGACCGGCAAGCCGGTGCTCGCCGTCGAAGGCGACAGCGCGTTCGGCTTCTGCGGCATGGAGGTCGAGACGATCTGCCGCTACAACCTCCCCGTTTGCGTCGTCATCTTCAACAATGACGGCATCTATCGCGGCACCGACGTCAATCCGAGTGGCGGCGCGGACCCTGCGACGACGGTGTTCGTCAAGGGCGCGCGCTACGACAAGATGATGGAGGCGTTCGGCGGCGTCGGCGTGAACGCAACATCGCCCGATGAGCTCAGGCGCGCCGTCAACGCGGCGATGGATTCGGGCAAGCCGACGCTCATCAATGCGGTGATCGATCCGGCCGCAGGCAGCGAAAGCGGCCGCATCGGCAATCTCAATCCGCAAAGCGCGGTCAAGAAGAAGTAAGGGAGGCGACAATGGCAAAGAAGAAAGCAAAGGCGGTGAAGGCCGCCAAGAAGAAGGTGGCGGTGAAGAAGGCCGTCGCGAAAAAGGTTGTCGCCAAAAAGAAAGCGGCGCCGAAGAAGGCTGCTCCTATCAAAGCGGCGCCGAAGAAGGCGGCCCCCGCGAAGCGCGCGAACGGCGTGGCAAGGCCGAACGGCGCCGCGAGGTCGAACGGCAACGGGCTTCCGCCGCCATCGACGGCGGCCTGGGGCGCGGCCGGCAAGGCGCTCGACGGCGTGCGCGTTCTCGACTTCACGCACGTACAATCGGGACCGACCTGCACGCAGCTTCTTGGCTATATGGGCGCGGACTGCATCAAGATCGAACGTCCCGGCCAAGGCGACATCACGCGCGGCCAGTTGCGCGATGTGAAGGGCGCGGACTCGCTCTACTTCACGATGCTCAACGGCAACAAGCGCTCGATCACGATCGACTCCAAGCATCCCAAGGGCAAGGAGATCCTCGAGCGCCTGGTCAAGGTTTGCGACGTGATGGTGGAGAACTTCGCGCCCGGCGCGATCGAACGCATGGGGCTCAGCTGGGAGAATGTGCACAAGCTGAACCCACGCATCATCATGGCCTCGGTCAAGGGCTTCGGGCCGGGACCATATGAAGAGTGCAAGGTGTACGAGAACGTCGCGCAATGCGCGGGCGGTGCGGCGTCCACCACCGGCTTCCGCGAAGGTCCGCCGCTCGTCACCGGCGCGCAGATCGGCGATTCCGGAACGGGCCTGCATCTCGCGTTCGGCATCTGCGCGGCCCTGTATCAGCGCGTGCGCACCGGCCGCGGCCAGCGCATCATGTGCGCGATGCAGGACGGCGTGCTCAATCTCGCGCGCGTGAAACTGCGCGATCAGCAGCGGATCGAGAAAGGGCCGCTGACGGAATACAGCCAATACGGCGAAGGCGTTCCGTTCGGCAAAGCGGTGCCGCGCGCGGGCAACGATTCCGGCGGCGGTCAGCCGGGTTGGATTCTGAAGTGCAAAGGCTGGGAGACGGATCCCGATGCCTACACGTACTTCATCACCCAGGCACCGGTGTGGGAGCCGATCTGCGATCTGATCGGGAAGCCCGAATGGAAGACCGACCCCAATTACGCCACCCCGCCCGCACGGTTGCCGAGACTGAAAGAGATCTTCGCCACGATCGAAGCCTGGACGATGACCAAGACCAAGTTCGAGGTCATGAACATCTGCAACCAGCACGACATTCCGGTCGGTCCGATCCTCTCGATGAAGGAGATCGCGGAGGACGAGTCCTTGCGCAAGACGGGAACCGTGGTCGAAGTCGACCATCCGGCGCGCGGCAAGTATTTGACCGTCGGCAATCCGGTGAAGATGTCGGACTCGATCACCGAGGTGAAGCGTTCGCCGCTCTTAGGCGAGCACACCGAGGAAATCTTGAAGGACGTGCTCGGTTATTCCGACGGCGAAATCGCCGAGATCAAGGGCTCGGGCGCGATCACGCCCGAAGAGAAGCCGCGCGCAGCAGCAGCGTAAGACCGAGGGCATACCCCCACCCGCCCAGCCGCGTTCGCTTCGCGAAGCCGGCTGGGCGACCTCCCCGCAAGGGGGAGGTGGGTCTAAAGTGAAACGGGGGCATATGGGGGTGGGAGAAGAACCATGCGCATTGTGGTCCATGGCCAGCAGGCCTTTGGCAAAGCCGTTCTTGAAGCACTGCTCAAGCGCGGCGAGAACGTGGTCGCGGTCTATGTGGCACCGGAGAAGCCCGGACAGAAAGCCGATCCGCTGAAGGAGGCCGCTCTTGCCGCGAAGCTTCCCATCTATCAGCCGGCGTCGTACCGCAAACAGGAAGTGTGGGAGGAGTTCCGCGCGCTGAAGCCCGATCTGCAGGTGATGGCGTTCGTGACGCTGTTCGTGCCGGAAGAATTCCTCAACATGCCCACCCACGGCTCGATCCAGTATCACCCCTCGCTGCTGCCGGTGGGCCGCGGCGCGTCCGCGATCAACTGGCCGATCATCAACGGCGAGAAGGAGACCGGGCTCTCGATCTTCTGGCCCGACAACGGGCTCGATACCGGCGCAGTGCTCTTGCAGAAGAAGACGCCGATCAGCGCCGACGATACGCTGGGTACGGTCTACTTCGATCGCCTGTTCCCGATGGGCGTCGAGGCGATGATGGAATCGGTCGATCTCGTCAAAGCCGGCAAAGCGCCGCGCATCAAGCAGGACGAGAGTCTCGCGACGTATGAGGGGCGCTGCGGGATGGAGAACGCGCGCATCGATTGGGGCAAGCCGTGGCGGCAGATTTACAACCTGATCCGCGGCTGCAATCCCGCGCCGGGCGCGTGGACGACGATCGACGGCAAGACGCTGCAGGTGTTCGAAGCGAAACCCCTGCCTGCGAAGACGCCGAAAGACATCGGCGGCAAGCTCGGCGAGGTGATGGAGATCGATGCGAATGGCATCTCCGTCGTGTGCGCCGATGGCCGCATCAAGCTCACCCGCGTGAAGGCAGCGGATGGCGGCAAGGTCGCGGCGTCCGACTTCGCCAAATCCGTCGATCTCGCCGTGGGCACGCGTCTCAGCTAACAACTCAAAGGATCAGCCATGCCGGCTTCGCAGCACGTAAATCCGAAATCCGATATCGAAATCTCACAGTCTGCAAAGAAGACGCCGATCCTCGAGATCGCGAAGAAGCGTCTCGGCATCGACGCGGAAAATCTCGACCCCTATGGCCATTACAAGGCCAAGGTGTCGATGGATTACGTGAAGAGTCTGCAGAACCGGCCGAACGGCAAGCTGATCCTCGTGTCCGCGATCACGCCGACGCCTGCGGGCGAAGGCAAGACGACGACGACCGTGGGTCTCACGGATGCGCTGAACCACATCGGCAAGAAGGCGATGCTGTGTTTGCGCGAGCCTTCGCTCGGTCCCTCGTTCGGCATGAAGGGCGGAGCGGCCGGCGGCGGCTACGCGCAAGTCGTGCCGATGGAGGACATCAACCTCCACTTCACCGGCGATTTCCACGCGATCACGTCGGCGCACAATTTGCTCTCGGCGATGATCGACAACCACATCTATTGGGGCAACGGACTCGGCATTGACAATCGCCGCGTCGCGTGGCGCCGCGTGATGGACATGAACGATCGCGCGCTCAGGCAGATCGTCAATTCGCTCGGCGGTGTCGCCAACGGCTTCCCGCGCGAAGACGGCTTCGACATCACGGTGGCGTCCGAGGTGATGGCGATCTTCTGTCTCGCCTCCGACCTCGAAGATCTGAAGAAGCGTCTCGGAAGCATCATCGTCGCTTATACGCGCGACCGTAAGCCGGTGCGCGCGAGCGACATTAAGGCCCACGGCGCGATGACGGCGCTGTTGAAGGACGCGCTGTCGCCCAATCTGGTGCAGACGCTCGAAGGCACGCCCGCGTTCATCCATGGCGGTCCGTTCGCCAACATCGCGCATGGCTGCAACTCGGTGCTCGCGACGACGACGGCGCTCAAACTCGCCGACTATGTCGTGACCGAAGCGGGATTCGGCGCCGATCTCGGCGGCGAGAAATTCCTCGACATCAAGTGCCGCAAGGCCGGTATAGAACCAGCTTGCGCCGTGCTGGTCGCGACGATCCGTGCACTGAAGATGCACGGCGGCGTGAAGAAGGAAGACCTGAAGACCGAGAATCTGAAAGCGCTCGAAGCGGGCATGACCAACCTCGCGCGCCACGTCGAGAACATGCAGAAATTCGGCATCGTGCCGGTCGTCTCGATCAACCGCTTTTCGGCCGACACGCTTGCCGAAATGGATCTGGTGCGTACCGCGTGCGCCAAGCTCGGCGTCGAGGCGTTCACCGCCGATCACTGGGCGATGGGCGGCGAAGGTGCGGCCGAAGTCGCGCGCGCCGTGGTCAAGGTCTGCGATTCGGGACAGAGCAAGCTGAAGCTGCTCTATCCCGACGACATGCCGCTCTATGACAAGATCCGCACGATCGCCCGCGAAATCTATCGCGCGAAGGACATCTCCGCCGACAAGGCGGTCAAGGACCAGCTCACCTCGTTCGAACAGATGGGCTACGGCAAGGCGCCGATCTGCATCGCCAAGACGCAGTACAGCTTCTCCACCAATCCGGATTCGAAGGGCGCGCCGACCGACCACACGGTCAATGTGCGCGAGGTGCGGCTGTCCGCGGGTGCGGAGTTCGTGGTCGCCATCTGCGGCGAGATCATGACCATGCCGGGTCTGCCCAAGGTACCGTCGGCCGATGCCATCGACGTGGGTCCGGACGGCAAGATCGTGGGTCTGTTCTAAAAAGAAGGAGACGGCTAGCCGGAATCGAAATGAGGCGGAGAAAGAAGCGCGCGAGCACCGTTTCGCCCATCTATGCCTTCGGATTGTTCTGGCATGCCGACGAGATCGATTGGTTTCCCGGGCGCGGAAAGCGACACGCGTTCCGCCTGCTCGGCCGGCAAGGCAAGTACAGCACGACGCTGCGCATGGCCGATTTCCGCGACCAGCTCGGGCTCTACATTCTCTACGGCAATGTCGGTCCGCATTATGCGGGACTGACGCAGCGCCAGACCTTCGGCAAGCGGCTCAAGGCTCACATGCTGGACCAGCACAAGGGAAAGTGGGATCGCTTCTGCTGGTTCGGCTTCAGGCAGGTGCTGAAGCGGCGCGGCCGCGAAGGGTTGCATCGTTTGAGGGAAAGGATCCCGGAGCGCACGTCGATCGATCCGAAGATCGCGATCGAGGAGATGAAGGCGCTGCTGATCAAGGCGATGGCGCTGACGAATATCGCGGAGACGAAGTTTGCGAATGCGCAGCAGTGGGAGCAGGTGAAGCGGCACGAGGCCGACACGCTGCTCGGCCGCGCGGCGAAGAGTTGAATTGATGGTTCCGGAGACAGTTGGAGTGATCCTTGCGGGCGGCCAGGGCCGGCGCATGGGCGGCGTCGACAAGGCGCTGCTTCCGCTCGGCGGAACGACGCTGATCGAACGCGCGATCGCACGAGCTTCCGTGCAGGTGCGTGATCTGATCATCAACGCAAACGGCGATACGCAGCGCTTTGCTCATTTGGGGCTGCCCGTGGCCCCCGATCGCGTCACGGGGTTCGTCGGACCGCTCGCGGGAATCTTCGCGGCGTTTGAGTGGATGCGTGCCAACCGTCCAAACGCGCGCTGGCTCGCGAGTTTTGCCTGCGATTGCCCGTTCTTTCCGATGGACATGGTCGAGCGATTGGTCGAGAGCGCGAAGCGCGAGAAGGCGCGGGTTGGCGTGGCCGCGAGCGCAGGCGGACAGCATCATCCAGTGTTCGCCGTGTGGAGCGCGGAGATTGCGAGCACATCGGAAGACGTGCTCGTCAAGGGCGGCTTCCGCAAGATGGACGACTTCATCGCGACACTTCCGAACGTACGCGTGAGCTTCGCGGCCGACCCCATCGATCCGTTCTTGAATATCAACACGCAAGAGGAGCTCGCGTGCGCCGAAGAGTACATCGTCGAGCAGGGAGCGATGGGGTAGAATGATGGCGAACCGCACGGGAGTGAGGCCGGAAGCCCCCCACCCGAACCGCCTTCGCACTGACGTGCTACGGCGGTTCGACCTCCCCACGAGGGGGAGGTGGATTTAAGTTCGAGACATGTCCGTAACGAAAGCAGACGAAGTGAAATCAAGCGCCGAGGAGCCGGTTTACGAGGTCTCGGGCGAGTATCGCGTGATCCGGGTCGCGCCCGAGCAATCGGAACAAGCCACGCGCCTGCTCGCGAACGAGGTGCCGGTGGCGCTCGAATTCGATGGCGAGCCTTACGCGGTGATGATGCTCACGCCGAATGACCTCGAAGATTTCGCGGTCGGGTTTGCGCTTTCCGAGCGCATCGTCGCGCGCGCAAACGAGATCGCGCGCATCGACATCCGCGAGGGCACGCGCGGCATCGGCGTCGACATCCGGTTGGAGAAGGAGCACTCGGAGCGGTTATCCCAGCGCCGGCGTTCGATACCCGGGCAATCGGGTTGCGGCATTTGCGGGCTGACGACGATCGAGGAGGCCCTGCCCCAGCTTGGCAAATTGAGCGCGCCGCCACGTGTGACTGCGGCTGCCCTGTTCGCCGCACTGCAGGCCCTGCCCTCGCAGCAGTCACTGAACAAGGCGACCGGAGCGGTGCATGCCGCATCGTTCTGCACGACGAGCGGCGAGATCGTCGCGGTGCGCGAGGACGTGGGCCGGCACAACGCGTTCGACAAGGTGATCGGCCATCTCGCGCGCGAGCGCATCGACGCGTCGGCCGGGTTTGCGCTGCTCACGAGCCGCTGCAGCTACGAACTGGTGCAGAAGGCGGTGCTCGCCCGCATCCCGATGCTGGTCACGATCTCGGCCCCGACAGAGCTTGCGGTCTCGATTGCCAAGGAGACCGATCTGACGCTCGTTGCGCTTGCCCGAGGCGATTCGGTCCTGGTCTTCAACGACCCCTATGCGGTTTTCTCTAAGTCTTTGGCATAGCTATGAAAATGATGCTTAAACTCAGAAAGCAAATAAGCAGGGACACTTCCTATATTTATGGCTATAGGAGTGCCGCTTTTCGCTTCGGAGTGAGACATGTCGGGTAGAGAGCGCGCCGTCCAATGGGACCCTGACAAGGCGCGCGCGATTGCGGTCGAGCTCAAGGATATCGAGGGTCCGCTGATCCCGATCCTGCATGCGCTCAACGACCGCTTCGGCCACATCAACAACGAAGCGATCAAGATCGTCGCCGACGTGCTCAACCTGACGCGCGCCGAGGTGCAGGGCGTGGTCGGCTTCTATCACGACTTTCGCCGTGAGCCGGCCGGCCGGCACGTCATCCAGGTGTGCCGCGCGGAAGCCTGCCAGAGCATGGGCTGCGAGGAGCTGGCCGAGCGCCTGGAACGCGCGCTCGGGATCAAATTCGGCGAGACGTCGCCCGACAGGAACGTGACGCTGCTGCCGGTTTATTGTCTCGGAAACTGTTCGCTCTCGCCGTCGGTCATGGTCGACGGTGAGCTCTACGGCCGGATGGATGAGCGCAAGGTGCTGAACCTGGTGCAGGCGCCATGACGATGCGGATTTTCGTCTCTTCCGATGCGGCCGCCCTTTCGGTCGGCGCCGAGGCGGTCGCGACCGCGGTCCAGAACGAGATCGCCTCGCGCAAACTCGACGTGAAGCTCGTGCGCAACGGCTCGCGTGGGCTTCTGTGGCTGGAGCCGCTGCTCGAAGTCGAGACCCCGGCCGGCCGGGTCGGCTATGGACCGGTCACGCCGGGCGATGTGAAGAGCATCTTCGACGCCGGCCCAGGCGCCGCGCATAAGCTCAATCTCGGCATGGTCGAGGCGATTCCCTATTTCGCGAAGCAGGAGCGGCTGACCTTTGCCCGCTGCGGCATCACCGATCCGCTGTCGCTCGAAGAGTACGAAGCGCATGGCGGGCTGAAGGGATTGAAGAAGGCGCTCGAGATGGCGCCCGCGGCCATCGTCCAGGCGGTGACGGATTCAGGTCTGCGCGGCCGCGGCGGCGCGGGCTTCCCGACGGGCATCAAGTGGAAGACGGTGCTCGCGACGCCTGCGGCGCAGAAATACATCGTCTGCAACGCCGACGAAGGCGACTCCGGCACCTTCTCCGACCGTATGATCATGGAAGGCGATCCGTTCGCTCTCATCGAGGGCATGGCGATCGCAGGCCTCGCGGTCGGCGCGACCAAGGGCTACGTCTATATCCGCTCCGAATATCCGCACGCCTTCCGCCAGATGAACCGTGCGATCGAGATCGCGCGCGACAAGGGCCTGCTTGGCACGAATGTGCTCGGCAGCAAGCAGATCTTCGACATCGAGACGCGTCTGGGCGCGGGCGCTTACATCTGCGGCGAGGAGACCTCGCTACTGGAGAGCCTGGAGGGCAAGCGCGGCCAGATCCGCCCCAAACCTCCGCTTCCCGCGATCGCGGGCCTGTTCGCGAAGCCGACGGTGGTCAACAACCTGGTCTCGCTCGCGAGCGTGCCCATCATCCTGGCCGAGGGCGCGGACTACTATAAGAACTACGGCATGGGCCGCTCGCGGGGCACGATGCCGATCCAGCTCGCGGGCAACATCAAGCGCGGCGGCCTGATCGAGCGCGCCTTCGGCATCACGTTGAGCGAGCTTATCTATGACTACGGCGGCGGGACCTATACGGGCCGCCCGGTGCGGGCGGTCCAGGTCGGCGGCCCCTTGGGCGCCTATTGGCCCGAGAGCCTGTTCGACGTGCCGCTGGACTACGAGGCGTTTGCAGCCAAGGGCGGCATGGTCGGGCATGGCGGAGTCGTCGTCTTCGACGACACCGTGGACATGGCCAAGCAGGCCCGCTTTGCCTTCGAGTTCTGCGCCATCGAATCCTGCGGCAAATGCACGCCCTGCCGCATCGGCTCCATCAGAGGGGCCGAGACTGTCGACAAGATCATGCGGGGCGAAAAGGTGGTCCAGAACATCGATCTGGTAAGGGATCTGTGCGAGACCTTGAGAGATGGGTCCCTGTGCGCGCTTGGAGGGTTAACGCCCATGCCGGTGATGAGCGCTATCGAGCATTTCCCTGAAGATTTTGACCGTAAGCCTTCGCGCGCGGCGGCAGCCGAGTGATATAATAGGCCGAACAGAGGCTAGTGCCATGACAGTCCATTCGAATATCGACCAGGCCATGATCGACCGCGGGACCCCCGCGAAAGAGGCCAAAGACACCGTCAGCCTGTACATCGACGGCATCCCCGTCAGCGTACCGGCGGGAACCTCGATCATGCGCGCCGCCTCGCTTGCCGGCATCCAGGTGCCCAAGCTGTGCGCCACGGATTCGCTCGAATCCTTCGGCTCCTGCCGCCTGTGCCTGGTGGAAATCGACGGGCGGAAGGGGACGCCTGCCTCGTGCACGACGCCGGCCGAGAACGGCATGAAGGTGCACACCCAGACCGACCGCATCGCCAAGCTGCGCCGCGGCGTCATGGAACTCTATATCAGCGACCATCCGCTGGATTGCCTGACCTGCGCCGCCAACGGCGACTGCGAGCTTCAGGACATGGCGGGTGCGGTGGGCCTGCGCGACGTCCGCTACGGCTATGCCGGCGAGAACCATCTCGGTCAGGAGAAGGACGAGTCCAACCCGTATTTCACCTTCGATCCGTCGAAGTGCATCGTCTGCTCACGCTGCGTTCGCGCCTGCGAAGAGGTGCAGGGCACGTTTGCGCTCACCATCGACGCGCGCGGGTTTGCGAGCCACGTCTCGGCCGGCATGAACGAGCCATTCCTCGAATCCGAATGCGTCTCCTGCGGCGCCTGCGTGCAGGCCTGCCCGACGGCGACGCTGATGGAGAAGTCGGTGATCCAGCACGGGACGCCCGAGCGGTCCGTGATCACGACCTGCGCGTATTGCGGCGTGGGCTGCACCTTCGAAGCGGAGCTCCAGGGCGACCGCGTCGTGCGCATGACGCCGTACAAGGACGGCAAGGCCAATCACGGGCATTCGTGCGTGAAGGGACGCTTTGCCTGGGGCTATGCGACGCACAAAGAGCGCGTCACGAAGCCCATGATCCGCGCCTCCATCAAGGATCCGTGGCGCGAGGTGACCTGGGAAGAGGCGATCAAGCACACTGCGTCCGAGTTCAAGCGCATCCAGCAGAAATACGGCAAGGGCTCGATCGGCGGCATCACCTCGTCGCGCTGCACCAACGAAGAGACCTTCGTGATGCAGAAGATGATCCGCGCCGCGTTCGGCAACAACAATGTCGACACCTGCGCGCGCGTCTGCCACTCGCCGACGGGCTATGGCCTGAAGACCGCGTTCGGCACGTCCGCCGGCACGCAGGATTTCGATTCGGTGTGGGAAGCCGACGTGATCCTGATCATCGGCGCCAACCCGACCGACGCGCATCCGGTGTTCGCCTCGCGCATGAAGCGGCGCATCCGTGAGGGTGGTGCGAAAGTGATCGTCATCGATCCGCGCCAGATCGACATGGTGCGCACGCCGCATGTCGAGGCGTCGTACCATCTGCCGCTGAAGCCCGGCACGAACGTGGCCATGGTCAATGCGATCGCGCATGTGATCGTGTCGGAGGGCCTCGCCGACGAAAAGTTCATCGCCGAGCGCTGCGATCCGAAGGACTTCGCCATGTGGCGCGAGTTCATACTGCGGCCTGAGAATTCGCCCGAAGCGGTCGAGAACGTCACGGGCGTTTCTGCGAAGGACGTTCGCGGCGCGGCACGGCTCTACGCCACCGGCGGCAATGGCGCGATCTATTACGGCCTGGGCGTCACCGAGCACAGCCAGGGCTCGACGATGGTCATGGGCATGGCGAACTTGGCCATGCTCACCGGCAATCTCGGACGCAATGGCGTCGGCGTGAATCCTTTGCGCGGCCAGAACAACGTGCAGGGTTCGTGCGACATGGGCTCGTTCCCGCACGAATATTCCGGCTACCGCCACGTCTCGGACGACGCGACGCGCGTGCTGTTCGAGGGCGCCTGGGGCGTGAAGCTCGATCCGGAACCGGGCCTGCGCATCCCGAACATGTTCGATGCCGCCCACGACCACACGTTCATGGGACTCTTTGTGCAGGGCGAAGACATCGCGCAATCCGATCCCAACACGCACCACGTGACGGGCGCGCTCGAAGCGATGGAATGCATCGTCGTGAACGACCTCTTCCTGAACGAGACCGCGGCCTACGCGCATGTCTTCCTTCCGGGCGCTTCGTTTCTCGAGAAGGACGGCACGTTCACGAATGCGGAGCGGCGCATCGGCCGCGTGCGCAAGGCAATCCCGCCGATGGCGAAATACGCCGAGTGGGAAGTCACCTGCCTGCTGAGCCAAGAGCTCGGCTATCCGATGCACTACAACCACCCGTCCGAGATCATGGACGAGATCGCGCGGCTGACGCCCACATTTGCCGGCGTCTCCTACGACAAGCTCGACGAGTTGGGCTCTGTGCAGTGGCCATGCAACGAGAAGGCGCCGGAAGGCACGCCGGTGATGCATATCGGCGGCTTCGCGCGCGGCAAAGGCAAGTTCGTGCTGACCGAGTATGTGCCGACCGAAGAGCGCACAGGACCGCGCTTCCCGCTGCTGCTGACGACGGGGCGCATCCTCTCGCAGTACAATGTCGGTGCGCAGACGCGGCGCACGCCCAATGTGATGTGGCACGACGAGGACATCCTCGAGATCCATCCGCATGATGCGGAATTCCGCGGCATCCGCGAAGGCGACCGGGTTGCGTTGCTCAGCCGTTCGGGCGACACGTCCATGCGCGCGCATATCACCGACCGCGTGCAGCCGGGCGTCGTCTACACCACGTTCCATCATCCGGAATCGGGTGCCAACGTCATCACCACGGAATTTTCCGACTGGGCGACGAACTGTCCCGAGTACAAGGTGACGGCCGTGGAAGTCCGCCTGACCAACCGCGAATCCAAGTGGCAGGAAGACTACGCGGAGCTGCAGAAGCTCCAGCGCATCGAGACCGTCGCCGCAGAATGAAACAATAGCGAGTAGCGAGTAGGGGAGTGGCGAGTAGGGTCCTTCCGCCGTCCTTTGCCTTGGCACGCATGATGGAAATGCAATGACAGAAGAAACACTCGTCCGGATGGCCAACCAGATCGCGGACTTCTTCAAGGCTCTGCCTGAAGATGAGGCGCTTGCCGGCGCGTCCAATCACGTCCGCCTGTTTTGGGACCCGCGCATGCGCTCCAAGATGGCGGCGCATCTCGCGGCGGGCGGCGCGGGGCTCACGCCGCTCGCGCGCGCGGCTGTTGAGAAGGTCTGCAAGCCGGCCAAGACTTCCTAGGTTTTCGCGCGCTAGACTGCGGCCATGAAAATCGCGGTGTATGGCGCTGGCGCCATCGGCTCGTATCTCGGCGTCCGGCTGCATCAGGCGGGCGCCGAAGTGAGCCTGATCGCGCGCGGCGAGCAGCTTCGCGCGATGAGAGAGAACGGCGTCACGCTGAAGGCCGATGACGGCGCGGTCACGGTGAGGCCCTTCGTCACCGGTGATGCAGGCGAAGCCGGCGCTCAGGACTTCGTGTTCATCGCGATCAAGGGACACGATCTGCCGCGCGCGGCTCCCGATATCGCGCGGCTGATGGGACCGAAGACCGCGCTGATCACCGCGATGAACGGGATTCCGTACTGGTATCTGCATGGGATCGATTCGCCGTGGCGCGGGAAGACGCTGCAATCGGTCGATCCGGGTGGCGCGATCGCGCGCGCACTGCCGCCCGACCGCGTGATCGGCGCGGTACTTTATCCGTGGGCGGAGGTCATCGCGCCGGGCGTCGTCGAGCAGAGCACGAGCAACCGCTTCGTCATCGGCGAATCCGACGGCTTCGACAGTGCGCGGATCAGGGCGATCGCCGGGATGATGAAGGCGGGCCGTCTGGACGCGCCCATCACGCGTGACATCCGCACCGAGATCTGGCTCAAGCTCTGGGGCAATCTCTGCTTCAATCCGCTGTCGGTGCTGACGGGCGCCACGATCGACCGGCTGACGTCGGACAAGGACCTGCTCGCGCTCGAGACCCAAATGATGCTCGAAGCGGAGAAGGTCGCGAACGCGCTCGGCATCCGCTTCCCCTACGGCGTCGAGCGGCGGATCGAGATCACGGCGATGGCGGGCGCGCGCAAGACCTCGACCTTGCAGGACTTCGAACGCGGGAAGCCGCTCGAGATCGAGCCGCTGCTGGGAGCGGTCGTGGAACTCGGCGATCTGGCAGGCGTCGCGATGCCCCTATGCCGCGCGATCCTGGCGCTTGTCCGCGAACGAGCGAGGATGCCCCTAAAACCCCAATAAATCGCGGCTCGCAATCCGCGCTATGGTCCGCTATCTTCGCGGAAATTCAGCATCTTCCTGCCAATGCCATCACAACACGGAGCAATCACGTGACCCGTTACAATATCCTGCTCATGGGCGCCTCCTATGGCTCGCTGCTCGCGTCCAAGCTGCTGTTCGGCGGCCATTCGGTCCATCTCGTGTGTCTTCCCGCGGAATCCGACCTGATCAACGCGGAGGGCTTTCGCGTGCGGCTGCCGATCAGGGGGCGGAAGGATCCCATCGTGATCGATTCACGCGAGCTGCCGGGCAAGGTCAGCGCCAGCGGCACCGCGGGCGTCAATCCGAAAGATTACGATCTGGTCGGACTCGCGATGCAGGAGCCGCAATACCGTTCGGCCGGCGTGCGCGAATTGCTGGATGCCGTCGCGAAGTCGCGCGTGCCCTGCATGTCGATCATGAACATGCCGCCGCTGCCCTACGTCCGGCGCATCCCCGGTCTGAACCACGATGCGCTGAAGCCCGCCTACACCGATCCGTCGGTGTGGGACAGTTTCGATCCGGAGACGCTAACCCTTTGCAGTCCCGATCCGCAGGCGATCCGCCCGCCGGACGAAAAGGTCAACGTGCTGCTGGTCACGCTCCCGACCAATTTCAAGGTCGCGCGTCTGAAGGACGAGAAGGCGACGGCCATGCTGCGCCAGCTGGAGAAGGACATCGATGCGGTGCGGTTCGATGCGCCGGAGGGCAAGATCGAATTGCCGGTGAAGCTCAGAGTGTACGATTCGATCTTCGTGCCGCTCGCCAAATGGGCGATGCTGCTCGCCGGCAATTATCGCACCGTGACCGCGGACGGCATGCGGACCGCAAAGGAAGCCGTCCACACCGATATCGAAACATCGCGCTCGGTCTACAATTTCGTCAACGATCTGTGCGTGAAGCTGGGCGCCAACCCGAACGACCTTGTGCCGTTCGAGAAATATGCGGCGGCGGCCGAGAGCCTGACGCGTCCGGCATCGGCCGCGCGTGCGCTCAACAACGGCGCGCCCTATATCGAACGCGCCGACAAGCTCGTGCAGCTCATCGCCAAGCAGAAGGGGCTGAGCCATCCGGTGATCGATGCGACCGTGGCGCTGGTCGATTCGCGGCTCGAAAGCAACCGCAAGAAGGCAGCGGCGTAATTTCCGAGAAAAGGGATCGGCGGGCGGCGGCGGATGGTCGCTGCCCGCTTTTTTTTGCTTGTGTCCCAGCGACCTATTGGAAATACAGTAACCCGACTGTGAGATAAGGCCCGCCGACGCGGCTAAGACGCGCGCGGACGGGCAAGCCGGCAGAGGAGACCCGCCGGCAATCCGGGGGGAGGCAATTGGCGCTGAAAGCGGGCGCCAGGCAAAGCAAAGCCTGGCGAAAAGCCGTTTGCGGAGCCGCCGTTCTTGGCGGCGTGTCGCTGCATCTCTGCGGCAGCGCGCACGCGGCCGACGTGCCGATGGTTGGCCCCTTCCCTGCGCGCGATTTCACCACCTATTCGCCGACGGCGCGCGCCACACGTATTGGGAACGACGAAGCCCCTACGATCGATGGGGACCTCTCCGATCCCGCGTGGGCGAAAGCGCAGGTGATCGACGAGTTCTATCAAGTCGATCCGAATGTCGGACAGCCGGGCTCGCAGCCGACGGTCGCACGCTTCATTTACGACGACGAGAATCTCTACGTCTCGATTTACGCTTATGACAACGAGCCCGAGCGGATTGTCGCCACCGTCCAGGCCCGCGACGCGAATGTCGACGTCGACGATGGCGTGCGCATTTTCATCGATCCCGAACGCACGCGCCGCAATTCGTATTATTTCGAGATGAACGCACTGGGCGCGCGCGTCGACGCGCTGACCCAGAACAACAACACGTATATTTCGACGTGGAACGCGATCTGGTTGGGCAGCGCACGACGTCAGCCCGACGGGTACACGGTCGAAATGGCGATCCCGTTCCGCAGCATCTCGTTCAATCCGTTCAATCCCAACTGGGGGCTCGAAATCCAGCGCCGCATCCGGCGCACCGGCGAGCGCATCCGCTGGACCAACATCACGCCGTCGGCCTATTACGCGGACGTTTCGCGCGCCGGCACGCTCGAAGGCATCGAGGGCGTGAGTCAGGGGCTCGGGCTGGATATCCAGGTGTTCGGCAAGCTCCAGTTCCGGCGCGAGTGGGAGGACGAGGACACGGGCGAGCCGCAGCGCGACAGCCTGAAATGGGTGATGAGCGGCAACGCCTATTACAAGATCACACCGGGCTTGACCGGTACCCTGACGTTCAACCCCGATTTCTCCAATTCTCCGCTCGACATCCGCCAAGTGAACACGACGCGTTTTGTGCTGTTCCAACCCGAGACGCGCGACTTCTTCTTGCAAGACGCGGCGAACTTCGAATTCGGCGGCCGGGGATTCCTGCGCACCGCCGAAAACGGCCGGCCGTTCTTTTCGCGCAATATCGGCCTGGCAAACAGCAGGCCCGTTGCCATCACCACCGGCGGCAAGCTCTCGGGCCAGTATGGCGATATCGGCATCGGCGCGCTCACCGTGCTCACCGACGGCACCGGCACGACGCGGAAGCGACAGGTGCTATCCGTCGCGCGTATGACCGCACCGGTGCTTACGGAATCGAAGGTCGGCGTGATCTTCACCAACGGCGATCCCACCGGCGAAACGAAGAACACGGTGGCGGGCGCGGACTTCCAGTATCTCAACACCAACGTGCTCGGCGGCCAGGTCGCGCAGGCGGATTTCTACTATCAGCGCAGCTTTTCGGATCGTCATGGCGACGACGACGTGTGGGGCATCAGTCTCAACTATCCCAACGAACCGTGGGGCGGTGTCGCCAACGTCAAGCAGATCGGACCGAACTATTTCCCGGCGCTCGGCTTCGTCAACCGCACGGGCATCCGACAGTATGACGGCAATTGGGGACGGCGGGACCGCAATCTCTATGGTCTCAGGTTCATCGATATCTCCACGGCCTGGTATCTCGTCACCGACCTCGCCAATCATCTCGAGTCCCGGGAAAACAACCTCGCGTTCGTGACCCAGACTCCGTCCACGGATGAATTCCAGGTGCGGGTCCACGACTTCTTCGAGGATGTGCCGGAAACATTCAGGGTCGCGAGTACCGTGCCGGTGCATCCAGGCCGCTATCACTGGACGAACATTGCGGGCGCATACCGCAGCTCCGATGCAAGGCCCGTGATCTTCCGCACCGACGTGATGTGCTGCAGCTTCTACAACGGCGATTATCTGCGTATCGAGAGCCAGCTCGACTGGCGGCCCAATCGCTTCCTGCAGTTTCAGCCGCGCTACACCTTCACGCACGTGGTTCTGCCGACCGGTTCGGTCGATATCCATCTGGCGACAGGGGCCGTGATCGTGAACTTCACCCCGGACATGCAGCTGTACAGTGAAGTCCAGTACGACAACATCAGCCAGAATTTCGCGCTGGCGATGCGCTATCGCTGGGAGTACCGGCCGGGCGACGAGCTGTTCATCTCGTTCGGTCAGGCTGCGCTCATACCTGAATCGCGCTTCCAACCGCTGATCTCGCAGGCAATCATCCGGCTCGGAAACACGTTCCGCTTTTGAGGCCGAGCTGACGCACTGTTGCGGAAGGAAAAAGTTCCTTCGGTTCGACGAAATTGGATGGGAGCGCTATTTTCGCAGCCTTTGACGCTCGTGAAACGTTTCCTCTTGGTATGGGAACTTGCGGTCTCATCAGGAGAAAAGCGATGAACATGACCTCGAAAACCCTGCTGATACAAGCCGTGTTCGCGGCTGCGATGATCTGCAACGCGAGCTACGCGGGTGTGTCGTCACCTCTGCTTCACTTTGTGGCTAGCGAGACCAAGGCCGATCTGAAGGCCATGGAAGGCAAGCGTGTGCTTGGCAAATCGGGCGAGTTGCTTGGGCATGTCGGCAAAGTCGATGAGCAGGCGAAGACGGCCGAGCTGAAGACACCATCGGGCGCCATTGTTTCGCTCTCGACCGACGTTCTGACCGAAGATGGCGACCATCTGTCCGCGCCGATGTCGCGAGGCGACATCCTCGCGATGATCGACAGACCGGGCGAAGGTGCGACGCTTCGGGAAGCCGGCGCCCTTCCCACCCCTTAACGCAACAACAACTTTGCATAGTCTTGGCCATGACCGAACAGTTCGCCAATCCCGAGGAGAAGATCCGCCAATACCGGAGAGCGGCGCGCCGAGCCGAGAAAAGTGCGAGTGAGGCGACAGATCCGGACATCCGCCAGGCTTATCTTCAGATCACGCGCACATGGATCTACCTGGCGGAGGAACTGGAGCGGGAAGTGGCGTTCGCGGACCAGGACCACTCCGAAGCAGAGCAGGCGGACGACATCTTCGTTCCGCGCTCCGTCGACAGGTTCACGCATAAGTCGCACTAGAACATTGTCCGCCGCCGCGTGCGTAGCGCCTTCCCCGTAAACGAGGGAAGGCTTAGTGTGGTCAGCACGACAATTTCATAGGGGCGCACATGGTGCTGGAGGAGGGCATCGGGACGGTCGCGGAGTTTCGCGCAAACGTCCCGTCAGGTGTCGTGACCGCAGTCAGTTGCGACACCGGGCATAACTTCACCAAGCCCAATGTCGAGTCGATCGAGCTGATTGCCGGATTGGGTGTCAACGGAGATGCGCATCTCGGCGAGACCGTCCAGCATCTCGTGCGCGTGCGGGAGGACCCGACCAGACCGAATATGCGCCAGGTCCATCTCATCCATGGCGAATTGCACGACGAGCTGAATCGGCAAGGCTTCAAGATCGGTCCGGGCGACATCGGCGAGAACATCACCACGCGCGGGATCGATCTGCTGTCGCTGCCGCGCGGCACGCGGCTCCATGTCGGCAGCGATGCCGTGGTCGAAGTCACGGGCCTGCGCACGCCGTGCAAACAGATCGAGCGTTATCAGCCGGGATTGTTGGCGGCCGTTTCGCAGGACGCGAACGGAAACGTGTTCTTCAAATCGGGGATCATGGGGATCGTGCAGAACGGCGGCGTGGTGAAAGCGGGCGATGCGATTCGCGTCGAGCTGCCGCCCGAACCGCATCAGAAGCTCGGGAAGGTGTGAGTAAGCGGCGGGAGGATTCACCATGTCGCGGTCAACATCGCACGCAATCATAGCCATTATCGCAAGCGCCATGTGCGCGTCGGACGCAGCCCTGAGTGCTTCGGCCGGACCGCCCGTGTTCTCGCCCAATCCGAGTGTCGGCTGGATCGCGCTTGCAGGCGAATTCATTGCGCCCGCGAGCGGTCCGGGCCCGGTCCGCCAGGACCCGAAATATCCGCGCGTCACCAATGAGGACTACCGCGCGACCGGCCGCCAGCCGACGCTCGCAGTGGCGGACGCCAACAGCCCAATCCTTCAGCCCTAGGTGCAGGAAGCCTCGCGCAAGCGCAACGAGCTTGTGCAATCCGGAAGGGGCGGCTTGAGCCGGAATGCGAGCTGCTGGCCATCGGGCGTTCCTGCTTTCCTGCTGCATGTGATCCATCCCATCTTCATCATCCAATCGCCGAAGATGGTGGTGATGGTCTGGCAGGGCGATCACGTGGTGCGCCGCATTCACATGACCGACAAGCACTCGGCGAACGTAAAGCCCTCGTGGTTCGGCGAATCGATCGGCCACTACGAGGGCGATACGCTGGTGGTCGACACGATCGGCATCGACAAGCGGACGTTCATCGATGGCTTCCAGACACCGCACAGCGAGCAGCTTCACACCACCGAGCGCTTCCGTATGACCGACGGCGGCAAGGCGATGGAAGTCAGCTTGCGCGTGGAGGATCCCGGCGCCTTCACGATGCCTTGGAGCGCAACCCAGCGCTGGCGCCGCGTCGAGCCGGGCGTGGCGGAGAACAGCATCCCGCTCAATCCGGTGTCGTCGTCGGTGGACGCAGGTCCCTTGATCGAGTCAGTGTGCGCGGAGAATCCATTCTCCTATTTCGGCGATGAGTCGATTCCGGTGCCGCGCGACGACGCGCCGGATTTTTGAATGAAGGGAAAAGGCTGCGGGGCGGGCGTTACACCGCCAGCTAGCTCCAAGGCCGCCGCTCGAGAGTCGAGGATCAGTCGCGCTGATCCGGCTGGGCGGCCAAGGCCATCACTCGTTCCAAAACGCCGCAGCGCGTGAATTCTAGCCGGCTCGATCACGGACGCAAATCAAGTGGCAGAATGTGGTACCCACAGGCCCGAGCGGCTTGTGTCAGTCCGACGGCCAAGCATGCGTGGTATACTCATGTGTCGAAGCGTGGAGGGCGTAGCGTCGTGAGGCAATCTGGTTTTGTAGCGTTGGCGGCCGCGGTGGCCTTGGGTCTGGCGAGCTGCAGCAACGAAGAGGCAGAGCTCGCCGAGAAGGCCAAGCAAGAGGCGACAAGTGTCAATCAGGCGGAAGCCGCCATCCTGAGCGGCGACTTTGCGACAGCATTGAACATCCTCGGTCCACTGGCCGAGAGCGGCAACGCCAACGCCCAAAACGATCTCGCCCGCCTGTACTACGACGGCAAGGGCGTGCCGGAGAACGATGCGGAGGCGGTAAGGCTGTTTAGGCTCGCCGCCGAGAAGGGGGTGCCGGCGGCGCAATACGGTCTCGGCGAGGCGTACGAAAGCGGAGCCGGAGTCGAGCAGAACATCGAGGACGCGCTGAAATGGTACCGGCTTGCCGTCGCGCAAGGACGCCCGCAGGCCCAGGTCAATCTCGGCCGCATGTATAACGACGGGCGCGGTGTGGCGGAGAATCCCCTCGCCGCCTTGCGGTTGTTTCACGCGGCCGCCGCGCAAGGGGACACGCAGGCGGAATTCAGCCTCGGCACAATGTACGCCTTCGGACGCGGCACTCCGAAGAACGATGCCGAAGCGCTCAAATGGTACAGGCGCGCGGCCGACCAGGGCTTCGCCGAGGCGCAGTACACGCTGGGCAATCTGTACGAAGACGGGACCGGCGTGATGCGGGACTACGCGGAAGCCATGCGCTGGTACCGCAGCGCGGCCGAGCGGGGCCACGCGGGCGCGCAGAACAATATCGGCCGCATGTACGCTGAAGGGCTCGGCGTGCCGAAGGACGAGATCAAAGTGCTCATGTGGTACGAGCTGGCGCTGCCGGGCTTGAGGGGCGAAGACGCCGGCAAGGCGCTCGAGTTTCGGGACTCAGTGGCCGAAGAGCTGCCACGCGAGGACCTGGACAAGGCCAAAGAGCTGGCCACGCGCTGCCGCGATTCGGGTTTCAAGACCTGCGACTGACACCGCCCATTTTGCATCGCACAACGCGTCATCCTGTCCTGGGAACGGAAAGGTGATGGACGGAGCGAAGGCGGATCAGCCACAATCGCAGGACCGTCAAATCGTTACCAAGAAAAAAATCCCGAGGGGAAGGCGTGCCGAGGAGGAGATACACGACCGGCGCTCTTGCGCCGATCGCGGCATTCATTTGCGCGTTCATGAGCGGCCCGTTGCTGGCCGCTCCCGCCGCTTCACCTGCGGTGCAGCCTTCGGCGCAAGCTCAACCTCGCCTGCCCTCGCTTGCCTCGGGTCCCGCTACGGCATTCGTCCGACCGAGCGTGAGGCCGGTCAGGATCGACAGCTCGGAAGCGCCGACGATCGACGCCGTCCTCAATGACCCCGCGTGGGCGAAGGCCGCCATCATCGACAATTTCACGCAGCGCCAGCCCAATCCCTATGAGCCTGGGACCGAGCGAACGGTCGTGCGGATCATGTACGACGAAGACAACCTCTATTTCGGCTTCTACGCTTACGACAGCAATCCGGATCAGATCGTCGTTCGCAACATGCAGCGCGACGGGCAGCTCTACACCTCCGACTCGGTGATGATTTATCTCGATCCGGGGCAGACGCGGCGGAATGCATACAATTTCGAGGTCGCCGCATCGGGGGGACGACAAGACGCGCTCGAGCTCAACAACACCGAAGAACTGACCGAATGGGACACGATCTGGATAGGCCGTGCTCGCGTCGTGCAGGACGGCTGGATCGCGGAGGTCGCGATCCCGTTCAAGAGTCTCTCTTACGAGCCGGGACAGACGACCTGGGGCTTCGACCTCGCGCGCCGCATCTACCACAAGAACGAGCGCGTGGTTTGGTCCGGATACAACCCGGCGCTCGCCTTCACCGATGTCAGCATGAGCGGCGACCTCGTCGGCATCGAGAACGTAAGCCAGGGCATCGGGCTCGACGTGCAGGTCTATGGCGCGCTCAAAGCCAAGCATGACTGGCAGCTCGAGGGCGACGGCGCAGGATTGGCGTTCACCGCCGGCGGCAACGCGTTCTACAAGGTGACGCCCGCGCTCACCAACACGCTGACGGTCAATCCCGATTTCTCGGACGCGCCGCTCGACATCCGCCAGGTCAACACGACGCGGTTCTCGCTGTTCACGCCGGAGACGCGCGACTTCTTTTTGCAGGATGTGCAGGCGTTCGAATTCGGCGGGCGCAGCTTCGGGCGCAACTCGCAGGACCGCGTGTCGAACAACGGGCGGCCGTTCTTCTCGCGCAATATCGGCCTCGTGCAGGGGCGGCCGGTCAGCCTGATCGTCGGCGACAAACTGTCGGGACAGGTCGGGGGCTTTGACGTCGGCGCGTTCAGCGTGCTGACCGACGAGACGCCGACCGGCGAGGGCGGGCAGATCTTATCGGTTGCACGCGTGACTCATCCGATCTTCGCCGAGTCGAAATTCGGCTTCGTCGTCACGAACGGCGACCCCACGGGCCTGACCGAGAACACGGTCGCGGGTGTCGACTTCCAGTACCGCAATTCGAACGTGTTCGGCGACAAGGTCCTGCAAGCCGACGCCTATTACATGAGGAGCTTCTCGAGCACAGAGGGCGATGACGAATCGGCCGCGGTTGCGATCAATTTTCCCAACGAGCCCTGGGCCGGGGATTTCCTGTTCAAGCAGATCGGCAGGGACTTCTCCCCGGCGCTTGGTTTCGTCAATCGCACAGCGATCCGGCAGTACATCGGAACGATCACGCACCTCACGCGCTACCGCAACCAGTTCCTCAACACCATCGAGCTCACCACCGATTTCGAGTTCGTCACCGATCTGAACGACGTGCTGGAATCGCGCGAGAACGATGTCCTTGTGCGCTTCAGAACCAGGGTCGGCGACCAGGCGGCGTTTCGCCTGATCCAATCATTCGAATACGTACCGGCGCAGTTTCTGCTGGCGGACACGGTTCCAGTCCTTCCCGGAAAGTACGAATGGAACAATTTCGACGTTCAGGTCCGAACCTTCCAGGGCCGGTTGATCACGCTCAATGCCAATGTGATCTGCTGCAGCTTCTATGACGGCAGCGCAGTGCACCCGCGCGTGGAGCTGGACTTCCGCCCCAGCGTCTATTTCGAGATCACCTTCTCGTATGAAGGAAACTACATCGATCTGCCGACGGGCAAGGTCGACATCCATCTCGGCACAGCGGACGCCGTGATCAATTTCAACCCGGACATGCAGCTCGCGCTGCAGGTGCAGTACGACAACATCAGCGAGAATTTCGGCCTCTCGGCGCGCTATCGCTGGGAGTACCGGCCGGGCAACGAGATCTTTGTCGGCGTGGGACAGAGCGCGATCATCGACAATCGGGGCTTCTTCGCGCAGACAACCCAGGGCAGCATCAGGCTCGGCCACACGTTCCGCTTCTGAGTTGTCGGTATCCGACACACTCGGGCGATAACTACCGGCTATTGAATCCACAACGATATTGGGGGAAACGATTGCGGGGCAAAGCTTTCACGCCGAGTGCCGGCGCGCCGCTGGCTGCGCTTGCGCTCGTGTGCTCCTGCGATGCCGCCGCAGCCGCGCAAACCTCTCGTAATCCGCCTGCCGGGTTGACCTTGATTGCGGCACCCGGTTCAGGCGGTTCGCCTTCGCTCATGCGGCCAAGCGTGAGGGCGGTGAGGATCGATTCGTCGGAAGCACCCGTCATCGACGGCGACCTGTCCGATGCGGTCTGGGCCAAAGCCGCCGTGGTCGACAATTTCACGCAGCGACAGCCCAATCCGTACGAACCGCCGACCGAGCGTACGGTCGTGCGGATTCTCTACGACGAGAACAATCTCTATTTCTCGTTCTACAACTACGACAGCAATCCGGATCAGATCGTCGTCCGCAACATGCAGCGCGACGGTCAGCTGTTCACATCCGATTCGGTGATCATCTATCTCGATCCCGGCCAGACGCGGCGCAACGCGTACAATTTCCAGATCGGCGCCTCGGGCGGCCGCAGCGAAGAGCTCGACCTCAACAACACCGAGGAAATCACCGAATGGGACACAATCTGGGACGCGCGCGCGCGGATCGTCGCGGACGGCTGGGTCGCGGAGTTCGTGATTCCGTTCAAGAGCCTCTCCTTTGACCCTCGACAGACCACATGGGGCTTCGACCTCGCGCGCCGCATCTTCCACAAGAACGAGCGCGTGCAATGGTCCGGCATCAACCCCGCGCTCGACTTTCCGGATGTCAGCGAGACCGGAGATCTCGTCGGCATCGAGAACATCACGCAAGGCATCGGGCTGGACGTGCAGGTCTACGGCGCGTTCCGCGCCAAGCACGATTGGCAGCTCGACGGCGATGGCGCCGGACTGTCGTTCACGGCGGGCGGCAACGCCTTCTACAAGGTGACGCCCGCACTCACCAACACGCTCACCGTCAATCCCGATTTCTCGGATGCGCCGCTCGACATCCGCCAGGTCAATACCACGCGCTTCTCGCTGTTCACGCCGGAGACGCGCGATTTCTTCCTGCAGGACGTGGCGGCGTTCGAATTCGGCGGACGGAGTTTCGGGCGCAACACGCAGGACCGCGTATCGAACAACGCCCGCCCGTTCTTCTCGCGCAATATCGGGCTCGTGCAGGGGCGGCCCGTCAGTCTCGTCGTCGGCGACAAGCTTTCCGGCCAAGTTGCCGGCTTCGATGTGGGCGCGTTCAGCGTGCTGACCGACGAGACCCCCACGGGGGAAGGCGGGCAGTTGCTAACCGTTGCGCGCGTGACGCATCCGATCTTTCGCGAGTCCAAGGTCGGCTTCATCGTCACCAATGGCGATCCGACGGGCTTGACCGAGAACACGGTCGCTGGCGTCGATTTCCAGTACCGCAATTCCAACGTGTTCGGCGACAAGATCGTGCAGGCCGATGGGTACTACATGAAGAGCTTCTCGAGCACGAAAGGCGACGACGAGTCAGCGGCGTTCGCGCTCAACTTCCCGAACGAGCCGTGGTATGGCGATGTCCTCATCAAGCAGATCGGCGCGAATTTCACGCCCGCGCTCGGATTCATCAATCGCACGTCGATCCGGCAATATGACGGCACGGTCGGGCACCTGACGCGCTACCGGGGCAGCTGGCTGAACACGCTCGAATTCGGCACCGATTTCAACTTCGTCACCGACCTCAACGACGTGCTGGAGTCACGCGAGAACGACGTGTATGTGCGCGCGCGCACCAGAATCGGCGACCAAGTCACGGCGCGCCTGATCAATTCGTTCGAATACGTGCCGGTGCCGTTCCTCGTCGCCAACACGGTGCCGGTCCTTCCTGGAAAGTACGAGTGGACCAATGTCGACGTGGCCGTGCGCAGCTTCAGCGGCCGGCTCTTCACACTGAACGGCAACGTGACGTGCTGCAGCTTCTACGACGGGAGCTCGCTGCGGGTGCGTGCGGAGGTGATCTTCCGGCCGAGCATCTACTTCGAGATCACGACGTCGTATGAGCCCAATTTCATCGATCTGCCGACGGGCAAGGTCGACATCCATCTTGCGACCGTGGACGCGGCGATCAATTTCAATCCCGACATGCAGCTCGCACTGCAGGCGCAGTACGACAATATCAGCGAGAATTTCGGTTTCTCGGCGCGCTATCGCTGGGAGTATCGGCCGGGGAACGAAATCTTTGTCGGCATCGGCCAGAGCGCGATCATCGACAATCGCGGCTTCATCGCGCAGACGACTCAAGGGACCATCCGGCTCGGCCACACGTTCCGGTTTTGAGCCGCAGACTCTTGATGTTGTCGCGTTTTCTTACGCCGAACCGGCAGCCACTTCGGCGGAAAACGCTTACTGCAGCTCGAACGAGAAGTGACGGGATAGCGCCGTCGTGCCCTCGCGGCGAATCTCGAAGTCGGCTTCGTAGACGCCGCGCGGCCAACCTGCAGCGGCCTTGCGCTGGCCGACATACATGAAGCGCTCCGCCATGTTGCTGTCCAAGGGCGGTGCTTCGCTGTGCGCGATCACCTCGCCATTCGGTCCCTTGATCGTGAAGCTCTGAACGTCCTTGGCGCGAAGACCGATCGCGCGCACATAGGCGACGAGCGCCGGACTGTCCGCGGTCGGCGCCATGGCGTCGGTGCGGCCGGTTTCGATATCGGCAAGCGACAATGTCTCATCGGCAAAGCCGAAATTGATCACTGCGGGCGAGTGATAGGCCAATGCATCGGCGGCCGCCTGCGACCACAAGGAATGCGTGGCGCCGCAAGCAGAAGCATCGGCGTCGAACGGATCGACGATGATGTCGTTGCAGCCGACCGAGAAATGCAGATGGGGAAATTCGGTGTTGCCCGAGAGGCCGACGAGGCCAAGCGGCGCGCCCGTCTCCACGCGGTCGCCCGTGTGCACGAGGATCGAGCCGTTCGCCATGTGGCAATAGAGCGTCTCCCAGCCGCCGCTATGCTCGATCAGGACGCCGTTGCCGCATTCGCGGCCGGCGATCTTGTCGACACCGATCTGGTGCACGTTCACGTCGGCGATGCCGTCGCGCACCGCTTTGACGACACCGGGCGCGGCTGCGATGACGGAGACGCCGCGTTGCTGCGCGGCCAGTGAAGGCACGCGCAGATCGACGCCGTTGTGGCCGTCGTAACTCATCGAGCCGCCGCGGTAATCCCGTACGCCCTTCGACGGATCGTGATCGAAATATTGCTGGATGAAACAGGTCTCGCCCAATTCGCAATCGAGCGGCAGCGCAAGCGAGAAGGACGGTTGTTGTTGAGCGATGGAACTCGTGGCGCCAGCGACGATCAGAGGCAGTGCCAGGATGATGGCGGTACGAAACAACAGGGTGGCCTCCCTCGGATGTGCCGGCTACTGGCCAAGCGAAATTGAGCGAGCGCTGGAACTAAAATGGAAGCGGGCCGTTGTCCAGCGAGAGCGTGGCCGTTAGGCGGGCGGCTGCACGCCCAAAATCTCGAAAAGCTTGAAGATGATCGGCTGTTGGCCGGGAAGGATTTTTGCGAGGGCCTCTTCCGCGCGAAACCAGCCCGCCCGGTCGATCTCGGGAAAGCGCGCGCGCTTCCCCGATCTCGGCGGCCATTCCATCTCGAAGAGATTGCTCGCGAGCTTCGCAGGATCGCAGTCGCCTTCAACGGCCCACGCGTGGACGGTCTTGCCGCCGGGCTGCTTGTAGCCCCCAAGGGGCTCGAATTCGCCTTCCGCGGTGAAACCGGTCTCTTCGTGGAATTCGCGGCGCGCGGCGGTCAGCAGCTCCTCGCCCTTGTCGGGGATGCCCTTGGGGATGGACCAGGCGCCCTCGTCCTTCTTCGCCCAGAACGGGCCGCCGGGATGGACGAGCAGCACCTCGGTGGCGGGGCCCGAGCCGCGATACATCAACAGGCCGGCGCTCAACTGTGCAGGCATGGTTTGGCCTAGGCGTTCCCCGTCTGCCCGTTAGGCATGTATACTCGAAGGGTCAGTTTCGGGGCCAGAATCCAAAACACACGGGCGAAACCAAGCGGAGGGATCACATGCGCGTCAGGCAAAATTTGGTGGCATCGGCGGCGGTTATTGGTGGGATCGTGCTCGGAGGCA